>Ga0065711_1034044_pt1 | contig 24381 bp, 14 predicted proteins | sample Hoacrofraction12_FD_59098 | JGI IMG/M metagenome (GOLD analysis project Ga0065711, IMG submission 59098) | Hoatzin crop microbial communities from Cojedes, Venezuela - Epithelial fraction 12 v2 (version 2) | ecosystem: Host-associated > Birds > Digestive system > Esophagus > Crop | place...
GGGGGGGGGGGGGGGGGGGGAGCTCCCTTCTAAATACTGTTTCTGAAGAAATACAATGAAATATTATAGTCCTTCAACGATACAGATTCTGGAGTACCAAAATCAGCAGGAGTTCTGCTTTTCAACAGAGGAGAGCCAAGACTTCATCCTTGCTTGTTCAGTTTCACACAACTGTTACTGTGACACGAGGGAATCCACACTTAAAAAAAAAAAAAAGACAATAATAATAATTGAAAAACCCCAATGAACAAACAGTAAAGCAAAAAGTCTTGCCTTACTGCACCGGTTCCACATAAGCAGGCTTTGTCTGAGGCAGATGCACCCACGCTGGTATCTGTTCTCCCAGCTCTGGGTTCCCCTGGGGGTGCTCAGCAGGGCACCCCTACTAACACCCATGCATGAACCCGCAGCGCCGCCAGTCCTGCGATGGAAGGGTCAGCAGTGCTGACAAGCCTCTTGCCTTGCCCCCTACCCAGATGCCTTGGGCAGCTCCTGTGGCACTGCTGCCATAGGCTCTCTATAAAAATGTAATCTATTTTCTTTGCTCTTGGCCTCTACCTAAGAAAAATGACATTGCAGGCCTCTGTCAGTATGGAAAAAAGGTAGTCTGTAATGCCTAAACGTGCTTCCGCAGCTGTGATAAGCTATGCTGGACACGTGAGCTATCTTACTAAATACCTTTACAGAAGATTACTGTTTTATTTTATTTTTATTTGTTTTGCTGCAGTCAAATCAGTGAATAACATGCTTTCTCAGAATGGGAAGCCAGGTGTTACAGCCTGCTCAGAATATATGAAAGTCATCCTGTCATTAAATGAAAACATAGGTAGACTTAATAATCATGTAAACCACTCCAGACTATGCTGAAGTAGAAACAAGAATTAATCATGCCTAATTTTTTTCCCTTTGGTGATGCTACGAAGTAAAACATTTTTGGCAGAGCTGTTACCTCTCTTAGTAAGCCAGGCCTCTAATCTAGGGAGTAGTTTTAAGCGCACTGTGTTTCTGTCACTTAGAAAAGACAGACTCCGTGCTTTCAGAAAGTTTCAGCTGTACACTGGATGATGTCCTCTCTGAATGATTATCTTCTTTTAAGGAGACAAGTTTTCTTTGAAGGCATCTGAACATCTAATGTTATTCATGTAGATACATTGAATTGTTTTGTGACAATAAACCGTCAAGTCTGAACCTATCTGAATGTTTGAGAAAGTCTCAGAAAACCAAACAAACTGTCTCTGGTATAATTTTCAGCTGCAAGGAAAATGTCATTGAGTATTTTTTTTTGTCATTTAACCATCCAACCAAATGAAAGCTATTGGACTAAATGTATAAAGAAGGCAAGACTCCCTTTCTTAATATAAACTATCTTATTTTACTCTGTATTAGCCTGACTAAAGACGGGATAATAACACCACTTGGAAAAGGGAGGAAACAATTTATTCTAGTACAACATTCTAATCAAAACTTGAAAAACTAAGGTCTGCTAACTAATGTGCTAAATACATAAAAACTAAGTTTAGACTAACTTCAACGCATACTGCAGTTTCAGAGTTGTGTCTGCATGAGATGAAAATATTCCTATGTAGACTTCATTGGCAATGAAACACATCAGATACTTTACCAAGTAACGATAGACCCGCATAAGAAGAGGCTGTCACAGTCACAAGATTTGTCTTGGATGACACATAAAACAAATTAACATAGAACAAAAAAAAAAAAAAGGAAGAAAGCTTTTTATACTTAATTCAATATGGCTTTTTGCAACATGGCAAAATATTACAGCTTAAAGCAGACATCTCCTCACAGAGGAGAAAAGAATTTTGCAGTCAAATTAAAAGCATAACAGGAAACAAGTAATGTGCAGACCCCCTGCTCTTTTTGGCCAAGATGACACTGCAGCCTAACAAAATCTGACGAGATGTCCTATTTCTCCTCGAAGTGATTCAGCTGGATAAGAGGAATGAAGTTTTATCGTAATCAGTTGGGCTCCACTCATAAATATTTACTGTTAAATAAAATAGACTGCAAAACACTTGATTTAAAAATTTAACTCAGGAATTTAAATCAAATAATGTGCCCAAGTCCTGGAAAGAAACATAAGGAATGAAACAAAGTATAACTTAATCTTCATCTATTTCTGGTTTTCTTCTGTATTTCCATCGTCTTTGTGAAGAACAGGGAGAGGATGAGCCTCTGTGTTGAAGACCCAGTGTTCGAATGGAAGAAGATCATCTTCAGAAAACAGCAAATACAAGTACCTGGCAAGAAAAAAAGAAGGAAAAGTGACCGCATCAGGGAAGTGAAACTACAGTAGTTTTCAGGAAAACATGATTTCCTTAGATGAATGCATCAATGGAAACAGCTGAGCAGACACAAAACACCAGTAAGTCCCAGCATCACAATGGTTAGCACCAAGCTTTGGAGCTACTCAAATCAGATTGGACACAAGGGCAACAGCAACTGGAGACCAACAAATGAAGGCCTCTGTCCTGATAGAGGACAAAGAAGTTTAGGCTGTCAAGGTTAAATGTCAGTTCACTTCCGTTTCATCCTTGGTAATTTTATTACATATTGTTTTGATAATATACAACCACAGTAATTTTTGTATCCTGAATGGCCATATGTATCAAGGTGTAGGAATGAAACTATTGTAGTCCAATCCTGTCTTACTTCTGAGAACAACGTCTGTCTTCGGATTTTCAAAAAAGAAAACTAGCGCTAGAGCAGGAGCTTGGGCAGCCATTTATAAAGATAGGGTCCACTAAAACCAGCATTAAACAATGAACAAATCCAACATTTTATTTATTGTCCTGATACAGGGTAGTAGCTATTGTAGCATGATTATTGAAGTCTGCTTAGAGATAAAGTCTGCTTAGCAAATGAAATTTTATTTTTTCCTCCATTACCATCCTTTCCTGAAGGCTGCTCTAATTTTGATAGACCAATTTAAAAGCTATAGAAGAGGCAGCACACTATTTCAAAAAAGTACCAGGATGTACATAAATGTATTTGTGATGTTTCATTTACTTCAGCATTACACTTTCTGATGTAATGGCATGATGGCTTCTTTCTAGTCTTTACAACTCTCTTGCGCAGCAAAGAAAAACTGAAGGGACCAAGACAAAACTTCCTTTATTTCATTAAAACTTAGGAGATGGTGATAGATAATGAAAGCTTTGGTTTCGTCTCTTGCCATGCAAGCTTACCATGCCAGTTGACTTTGTTTTTCTTTTTCTGTAGTTTTAAAAATAAAAGTATGCAATACGAGCCTGATAAGTCGTCTGTCTACTCAATTTGTTTCACTAGTGTTGGCATATATAATTAGATCCCATCAGAGCTAGGAGATGTAATTTCTCAACAAAGACTACCAAGTATCTTTAAGAGAAGAAAAGATAATTTCCAGATGTCCTAAAATTTATTTTATTGATTTAGAAGGAAAAAAAAGGCAATTTGCCTTCTTGTCACCTAAGAAAAGCTCTGCTACTTCTGTCAGATTTTGTTATGTGAATGTCAAGGGTACTAACGATAAATATTTATCTGTAAAGATGATACATAGAACTACTTCATATTAATGAAAGTCAACTTTCTTAACTTACTTGAGTGTCTCTGAAAGGAAGAAACTTTGCTGCACATCATCATGGCTTTCATGATTGTTGTAAACATCCCTAATGCCAGAATAGCCACCATCTACTCTGCAATGTTTTTCCAGTGCCTAAAGAGGGGGAAGAAAAAAAAAAAGTGGGATGGTCAAAATTAATCATCTGTCAGTTTTTCTTTGACAATAAAACTAGCTGAAAAAACAATTATCCAAAATTTGCGATAGACTTGAAAACTAGATAAAGATCTCGATAGAAATCTCATTTTTTTTAAAGACAGGCACACATGTCTATTTAGGAAGAGAAGCAAAATTATAACAAAAGAAGTGAACACAAAGCAGTTTTCTGGATTTTTGTATAATTTCTTTTTCCTCTTTTTAACAGGAATAACAATAACCTCTCTGTCACAGGTTTGTCTATAGATCCTTCAGAGATCCAGTCACATATACCTTTCTTGGTCATGTTTTAGTGCTTAAAACTATTGTGCTAGAATTGAATGCCATGATAAAGACCAATCTTTTCCTTACTTCCGGTAAGGTGCTTGGAAAGGCAACTCTGCATTTTCTGTATAAGTTGTTTAGCTTCTCTTTACAATTATTTTATTTTTCAATAGGAAACCTCTGATATTGTGCTATGACTGAATTTCTTTTCTGCAGTAGGTACTATTTTTCCTTGATACTTTTCTGAAAAAGGTTTATCTGTTGCACAGGAGTAGATAGAAAGGTAGTATGTGGCTGGACTTAATGCAACATGTTTTAGATGCAAGAATATTTTTTTCTCTAACTACTTTCCAGACTGTGTATTCAGTCAAAAGGTGTAAACCAGATGACTGATTCCTGTTTTACGATGAAAAAGAGCACACAGACCACCTAAAAATATAATTTTTTTCTGCCCACAGGAATTTTCTATGTGACCAGCCAATACTGAAGGAGAAAAACGATCAGATGAAGGGTGTATACAGAAGGGCAAAAAACATGTACCTGGTGCTGGAAGTGTAGAAGGTATACACGGTTACACTATTTAATAAACTTTGCTGCTTTTCTTTATTTTTGACAGGTGTTTGCATTAGAAATGTGGTACCTGTATGTCTATGTATGAGCCATAATTTCTTTAAATATACTGCTATCCAATATCTTATTTGAATAGTAGTTCTTTTATCAATTCTTTTTAAAATATTACTTCATTATTTTTTTTATAATTGACCTATTTAACAAGGTCAAAAGTATTCTTAGCCTCTTCATTTTTCTTATCCTGTTTTATGATAACTCTCTGGTATGACGCAGTGTAATAAAGGAGTGAAGAGAATCTAAGATGATTACATCGAGAACACAACTCATTATTCAAAAACAGATCCAGAAAATTATCTTTAGCCCTAAATAACTTCTCACAATGAAAATGATGGTAAGCATGAAGGATTACTACATTTACTCAGGACCACACTGCTCTGAAACACAGGGCTTGCTGTGACGACAGGTACTGGAGCAACAACTTTCAGGCAGAAACGCCTGGAGCTTTATCAAAATGCTGATGGAGAGACGAAAGGTTCCAACCCCATCAGACAATTAGTTCCTGCTTCTGAAGTTATTACAAATATCACTCAAGTGATTACAGGACATGCAGATTTTATTTAGGGAAAGATGCTGCATTGCAAACCACATACAGCAAAGCACTATGAAATGGCAGAAGAAACAAGCAAACAGGCAGAATAAGCATTTTCTGATGAGAGATGGGACTAACCGTCACCAATAATTATCAAGGTATCCATCACCTCCACCTGCTCTAAAGGCTGTTCAAGTTCTGTGTTTTGCTGTGAGCAGATATCCTAAACGTCCTTGTTTTTGCTGGAGTCCCTGTAGCTATCTGCATATATTTAGCTTGCATGTCAGGCTCTCCATAGTTTTCACTGGAGAGTAAGCTGCCTAATGTATATTTAAAAGGGATTTTTCTCCAGGAGAGATCCTTTAAAATATAACAGGCCTATTTGTCTTTTGTTATGTGTCTTTAGGTTCTTTAATTTTCCTGGACACTTTTACTAAGTGACAAATATACTTAAGTTGAAACACGTAATTTCCCCTGGCTGGTACTCCTTCCCTCTTGTCTACTTCAACCTGCGGTGAATTCAAAATGCTGAATCTGTGTCTGGATTTTCAATGTCAAACACAAGATTATGTTTTCCAAAGCACAGCAGAAGGAGAACTTAAACTTGAAGAATAAGGCTATTATTCAAGGAAACATCTGCATTCAAAACAGGGTGAGGTAAAATAAAAGCAAGTTGCATTTGGGGTTTATGTGCTCTAACATGTAGTTAGAGCCTTCTTTATGAGTTCATTGTTGGGAGATACGGTATAGGTACCCAAACACACTGCTATGATATAGACTACGAGGTTGACTTTCACCATGTTAGCCATCTGGTGGTATCTACTCAATGCAAATGTGAAGCATCTTGCCCCTCAAAGCTACTTTCCACTTAACTAAAGGAACAGGACATCTGTGTGTGGCATTAGTACGACAAAAAGTCTCCCGGTTGTCACTCTCCCTTAACTGGCAGCAATGGCCTTTTGTGCCCACACCTGCAGTTTCAGAGGACAGTAATGTTCCCACTGACAGGGGGGTAGGGGTGGGTGGGAAGAAACAATCCAATACATTTTAAATTAGCAGCTCTCAGGAAATGAGGGTGGCTAAGATCAGTTATGCTATAGTAATGGAAAACATCAAGCAGAGTGAAAACTGGCTGACAGTCTCAAAGTATCATAAAGGGAAAAAAACAAAGGAAGTGCTGTGAATTGAAAATATGTGTCGCATTTATAATGCAGAAAGGGAGACTTTCAAGAGCTAAGCTGATAAAACCTTTCTGACTTAGTAACAGTGAATATTGCTGTTGGTCATAACTGCATTTTCTCCAACTGCTGAAGTACATACAGAATGATCTTGGACTCAAAGCAGCAAAGCAAGTTTCCAAAGAAAAAAGGGAGAGGCTAAAGCACAGATTTTAGTCTAGAAAAGGGCACTGGAAAACAACCCTACTGAGTTCTTATTGCCAGCGTCATGAGCTGAAAATGGACACGAAACACCTGAAGAACAACTTTTTTTGGGCACCATCGAATGGTCTCACTGTTCCCCCTTTTTTCTTGTTCCAGTCTCAGGTTCCTCCTTGTACAACAGGTGTTGGTAATGAAACCAACCACAAGCAGCGGCTGGGGACTTCCCCAAGAACAGTGGATGAAGGGCCGTGCCCTCTGGTACAAGAGGGAGCAGAATTTATGAAACAGTTGTGTAAGCTATCCTGACACATGCTGGAACAACAAAAATGCAGTATCAGGTGGAGCTGTATGGGCTATAAACAGCAAGGAAGAAGAAAGAAAAAAAAATTGAAACCTACAACGGACTGTATAACTTCTGTGAAGCTGTAAGATTTTTTTTTTTTGTGAAACTCTCAGATGCACCTTAGGACAGAAGAAGACTGGTCTGTGCAGACTGGGACCAGCAGCATCTCCCACACATGGGCTGTAATCCACCACGTTAGAGCCAGACAAGAACAACCACAAGAATGTTAAACAAGAAACACATGGGGAGCGCTAAATGAGTGTACAAACTTGAAATAAACACAAACAAACTGAACCAACAGGGTAAAGTATAATAATAAGGAAAACATTTCAATTGTTTATAACAATGTTATCAGTGTGGGCAGCAACAATGAGTCAGGAAAAACACCTCCTGGAGAAGGAACACTTGGCATTGCTGAAGCCTGGTGGGATAACTTCCACAAACAGCCATTGTAAATATTCCAATTATAATCTGCCTGGGAAGATTCCGATAGTAAAACGTGTGGCTATGGGTGGTGTTAGCGAAGAAGAAAGTAAGTGAACAGCACTCTAAATTAGAGGTGGTTTTTTTTTAAATTGCTTTGGAATCATTAACTCCGAAGCATATTGTTTCAGGGCCAATAGAGCCAAGACCTGAGGGAGGCAAATAAAATGTCCTAAATAACTATAGTCTACCCAGCTGAATACAGCGTTGACTGCAGATCTAGAATTGCTGTGAATATTCAGACAAGGAGGAGCTAGAGAGTAGAAGTATAGTTAACGCTAGCAGCTATTTTTTTATGGAAAATAGATTTTATGATAAATCTCAGTCTTCAAGACTATCTAATTACCAAACTTGAAATGTTCTTTTTCCACAACACTCAACAACATTTGCACAACATTTGAAATATGCTCAGTATCTCACACAGTGAATACTGAATACAATTACAGATCTTGGCTGCTGTTGGGTGAGCCAGGTAACTTGCAGATGTCATGTCACAGCCAGGTATATGGAGTCATAACCCAGTAACAGCTCTCTTGTAGGGTCCCTCAGGGACTCATCCCTGGTAGGCATAAGAAATTGCATGACACAAGTTTACATGTTCTTCCCTTAGTACAGAGCAACCTTCTACAACTAGCGGTGTATGCCCCTCCAAGACAGTTATAATCATACAGGCCTAGAAACCAGAGGGGTTGGGCAAATGCACAAACTGGACATTTTTCAAATCCTGGAAAGCAATAACTCTGCAAAGGAGAGGTCACTGTGAACAAAATACTGCACAGAGTTTTGTTTTCTTCTTTTATTTGCATTTTTCTTAAGTCTACAGAGCCACAAAAATAATGTTCTTCAGCCTCCTGTATCTCCTGTAAGATCTCAGTCTGCTTAGAAATCCCAAAGTAAGAGTGAAAGGCAGATAATGTAGAAGAGCAACATCAATGTGAGGAGAAAATAAGTGAACTCTAGAAGTGTAATAAGGACCTATACATGGCAGATGAAACCTGGTAAATCCAAAGGCTCTGATCTCTAACTGTAAGAGTGATTAACCACTGAAACAAGGGAAACGATCGAATTGACAAGCCAATTTCTGCAGTATAGACTGGCTGCCCCCTTGGAAGGCTCGTGCTATACAAACACAACTAGATTCAGCATGACTGGCTGAAGCTTAAAGGCTAGTGGGACGCAGAAATTTAAATCTAGAAGAGATTGTTATCGTTAATGGAGTTCAGTCCAGATAACCTATGCTTTCTGAATGCGACCCACTTTTAAAATGCTTAATACTATCTACTACTTCATCTTGGCCTTCATCACCTTGATTAAAATCAGCTTTGTGCAATTACTGTTGAAAATACACTTCACAAAACTTATTTCCATGTCCAAGGATCACATTTCACACGTTTGCACTTTCCATTCATAAGCAGCAATATTTAACATCTTGAGCAGGACATCAAATTATGACCCTGATCTGAGAAGTATTTAAGAAGGATAAATCACAAGGTATTTTTCTAATGTAAAATATCAGCAGTATTTGGTTTTGTCAAAATGATCTTAGTTCATCTATTTAGTAAATGAATTTCTGGAAATTTGAGTTGATATTATCCATTTAAAATAAATATTTGCCCTCCAACTGCTAAACAATATCCAGATATCACTCAATAGCTCACTTCACAAGACACTAGGATTTAATAAGAAAAGAGTCCCATTACAACATTACCTCTACAGCTTCCCATCCCCACTGCCTGTACTTTGGGTCATGAGTGAGCCGCCACATGTACATGTAGGTCTCTATGACTTCTGGTCGGAGGATGTAGTATTTCTCATTTTGTCTTGTAGCAATGGCCTCAACACCACCGTCAAATCTGAAGGCTTCTGGTCCCAGTTTCATGCCTAGCCGATATAAAAACACATGCTAAAATAAAGGCCTTAAAAGAGGTTTCAAATTATGTAACCTACCAAATGAACTATCATTTCACGTGGCACAAAGTCAGGTTACCCAAAAAGTATATAATTTCTGAGAGATACTGCAGCAGCTCCTGTTTTTAATAGCTTGTAAATAATTCAGAGTAGGAGAGCTGTTCTTCATCAATGCCTTAAAGAGCAGATCCAGTTTGAACAGTGATGCTAACATTTGCATTCTGGAAGACTTCACATAACTAGCAACATGTGAAATTTTGCTTAAAAGACAAGGCTATTTACTTTTCTACATCAAACTGGAAAATACACTATGGGACCTGAAATGCTGCCAGGATTATTTTTATAAGAAGATGAAAAAATCCAAAGAAATTTCCTGCACAGAAACCCACTTTCTTTGTGCAATTCTATTCTTTGCAGCATTGTACCAACGGAACTGAGAAGAAAATACATTTTTATGCATAAAACATGATTAATAGCTATATTGATGCATAAATGAACAGGTTCCCTCTCTTATTTCTGTTAGGCTATACAGGAATCGGCAAAGTGAAAAAAAAGCTGTCATGTTAAACACTAGAGTGAACAGATATGATTCAGTTGCACAGAAATTATTTATAATACACAGCAGCCATTCTTAAAGTTACTTTTAGAGCAAAGCAGCATGTGCTCAGAAAGGATGAAGAGTTCACACCATCATACAACTTTCATTCAGCATTACACAAAAATACTGCTGGCTGCCTTCATGAAGTCAAGCTCTGAAACGAAACAATGCAATGCAGTACTTACTGGTACGGTCATAGGATTCATGGCAAGTCCTAGCCATTTCAGCACCAAGCTCGATGTGATGGCCCGTCTTGTCTTTAGGTGCTCCGTCTGCTCCAAGAGCGAACATGCCTCCAGCAAAACAAGTGAGATGTCCCATCTTGTGTTCCAGCAGTCCGCCCTTCCACTCGGCAATGTATGTCAGCCCCCCGCTTGATTTGCGAATGAGGTGGGTCTCCATGGCCTGCAAAAGTAAATGATTTCACAGAATCATAGAATAGCTGGGGTCGGAAGGGACCTTTAAAGGTCATCTAGCCCAACCCCTTGCAGTGTGCAGGGGCATCTTCAACAAGATATCAAACCCTTTGGTACCATTTGGTAAAGTATGAAGGACAAACACAAAGTTGTATGTTGGTTGGGTTTTCTCCATATAGCCTTGCTTATAAAGTAAAATGGACAATATGAGCTAGCATAACCTCAAAGTGCAGCCAAGCCAATACAGATTAGCATACCTCAGTAACAAAGATTAATTTTGCTACAACTTTGAGCAATTTACACAGTGCGTTTCATAAAAATATTGGAATTCCCTAAAAAATACAATTCCATTTTAAAATTATTTATTTCTTTCCCTTTCTACTCTGAGCAATTTCAGGTAATTTCACTTTTAATGGTGATTAGACATTGCTTCAGCTTCTATACTTCCTATTGTACTTCTGACTTAGAGCATGTGGTTATCCATATAATTTCATGTCAATTATACACAGACATAGCTCATACTCAAAACACGTGGCTCAGTGAGTGCACTGAATGATGTTAGGCCTCTGAGTCTATAAGGTATTCCCAAAGTCCGATGAGTTTCCCCCCCCCGACTGAATTCCTCTGTAGTTATCAATCAAGAATAGGGTTTGGAAAAAACGTAAGCAGAATAAAAACATAAAAATCTGCTACAGAGAATTAGAAGTTGGTGCTGTTAGCAATTTACAGTCAGTGATTACGAGATCCAGGAAAACAACCTTCCCTTAGAGAGGAACAGAATTAACATAATAGAGGAGATGCAGCAGAGCACAGAAATTAGAAGACCACACAGAAAGTAAGCTACTAGTCTTTAAAGGGTAATGCAGAGGAGATGAACAATGCTATCACACATTCAGTTATCCAGCAGTGCTCTGGTTTATTCTATTGAAATCATGAGATCCAGAAACAGTACTCAACATGCATTATACAAGAGTAAATACATGAATAAAATATCAGTATAGATAACCATTAAAAAAAAGCCAGGATTTAAAAAAAAAAAAAGTGTTATAAAGAGAAGATATTGATTGCGGTTATTTCTTCTCACTTGAACATTTGTAAAGGTTGTTTTTATAAGTATGAAAAATCTTCTCTAAATTAGAAGCATCAGCAGAGTAATCATACAAGTTTTACTTACTAAGTAGTTTTTTGTGCCAAGAATGTCAGATTGAAAATTACACTTTCTTTTCCACTAATATTAGTGCAAAGCACTTAGTAAGGATGTTTTCTGCCCACCTCCAGACCCATTATTGGCTCAGGAAAGCTCCTCTATCCCTGTCTTTCCTTCCTGATTGTATGTTTTTAGCATTAGTACCTACCGAAAAGCATACCTAAATTTTAAAGCAGCAGTAAACAATGAAAATACCCGTACTTTAAACAAATCCTGCATAATTTAACCTATAAAAAGAGGAATTAAATATGAAAGGGGAAAGGTGGGAAAACAATTTCCTTAAGCATCCAAACCACAGACCCCACTGTGGAAGATGAAAGAACTACAGAGGCTGAGTTGCTGTCAAGCTAATTGGTGGTCGTGTATTCCAAGTGCATATAAAAAAGCTTTTCTGTCAGATTGGGAACCTAGTAGAGGAATATCTAGGTACTTTTTTAAGAAATCATGCTCTTTAAAATGTGCATTTTATGCTCATTTGGGTATAGAATATTTGAACTTATAATTAAAGAACTGACAGAACAGGGTTCAAAGAATCTGCTACAAATGCATTAATACATAAACAGGCAAAATTTATGAGAAGATAGAAATAATCAGAAAACTTCCAGAACCTTTCAGGTTCAGTCTGCATTTTTATTAAATGGTTTATACTTTGTAATAGGATGCCACATTTTTAAAAACACACAACAATTTTGTGGGAAATAGCTTTTTGACTACTTAGGCATTCTAAAAACTAAGCTACCTAAAAGCGAGTTCAGAAATGAAAAATTTTTAATTTAATGATATTTCATTAAACCTTTCAGCATGATATCCCCATCTCACCAAATCAACAATTGTGGCAATAGTTGATAACTCTACTGGTCACTTAGCTGTTGAGTCAGAATTTATTTAAAAAATAAACAAACGTAAAAATAGATTGATAACTAAATTTACCTAGATTGCATTTTTCTTAAGTAAAGAACTAATGAACGACAGAATGAAGCTTTACTGTACCTGACAGAAATAACAGTAATCAGGCACCTTCAGAACTATAGTAACTAGACCAGAGTTGATTCTTGTAGTATGAAAATAGATTTTGGGATACCAATTAGTCTTTTAGAGTTTTTTTTTCCCCTCTTTTGGCTCAAGATTAAAGTTCAGGCTGAAAAAAGATGACTTCCGCTTGGGAAATTTTGAATTATGTGAACAAACTGGTGCTAAGAAACGAACAAATTTATGTTAATTGATGCTAAGAATGTCACAAAATAAAAATATATTTCCAAATTAATGATTCATATTTAGTAAAGCAAATCATCTTGGTTTTATAAATGGGACCTATTAAGAGCTAGTACATATGCCTATTAAAAGTTATTTTTATTATGTAAACGTCTTATTTAAAGCTATTTTTATTAGGTAGTTATTAGATATATTACAGACTCTCAAATTGTCTCGTCGTACTTTGTAGAATCATGGGTCCCTGAGTGGTAGATAATACCTACGCCTTTATTAATGGCATGCTAGGTAACTATTTCTATCTAGACAGAAAATCCAAATAACCTTTAGAAGCCATAAGCCCAAGTGTGTAGACCTTGCAAGTCTATTGGCACACAACACACTCTTATTCTGGAAGACAGGAAAGCAAATACTGTCTTCATTAAGCCCAAACTTCATTTGAAGTTACGTGCTTTTGAAGTCACAGTTTGTAGAAGTTGGATGATTTAGGCAAACTGACCTCAACTGAAGAGCTCTGTAAGGCGTGAAGAGGCAGAGGAGCACCTCTTCCCCGAGGGCCAGCAGCTCTTTTCGTGGTACTGGGTGGTGCAAAAGCAGAGCTCACAGAACCACGGCCAGGGAGCTTACAGTGGGACTGTCAAAAGCTTCAACTAATTCTGAGAAGTTACTTCATAGGCCATTTTTGGTCTGAGCTAGACAAACTGTTTTCAGCAGAAATAGGTTTCCCTTCTCTCAGCACTATTCATCCACCCTCTGACTGAGAACAGAGACACCACCACTTGCCTGAAACAACATCCTCCAAAGGCTTGCTAACAAATTTGCAGTATCAAAATTGTACGAAATTTGGAATAATTCCAGCACGGCATCCAAGTGTCAGATTATAGTGAATTTGTTAGGTTTGTTCCAGTTCTTTCAGGAACTCAACATAAAAAAAAAACACCACCTAATAAAAAATCAGCATATTTAGAAGCACTCAAAAATGCAAATGCTTTTTGATTAAAACAAAAAAAGTATAACCTGCATGAGTAGAACATAAAAGAAACTCCCCAACATTAACTATTGATGCATGCATCCATTGAAATTTTGAACTCCTGAATCGGTAACAGTATTTGCAGCATTCAGACATAGTAAAACCTTCCTTTTCCCCACAAGTCTAACCTAACTATAGTTTAATCTCAGAATTTACTTCCATATATTGCCAAAGTACCAATTCTGGAACGTATGCTTATATTATGCATTTGTACAATAAAATATTTTCACAGTAAACAATAAACAAAAATCAGTTCTCTTTCAATTATCAGTTCTGAATCTATATCCAAACTGCCAAAGTGTCATCTATCATCCATCTATTGGAAATTCATACAACTGCCATTCACATTTTTAATTTTTTTTTTTGTTATAATATAATGGTACGTACTTCTGTGAGCAGCACATCAAAATATTTTTCAGTGAGTTCCACAAAGGCTGTAAGTGCCATCAGGTTGGACTGAACTTTCCAAAAGACATTCGTTTTTTAAATAAGCTTGATCAGGACTAAATCACTAGCTGGAACACATGGGCAACTGTTTTAGGTATAAAAAAACCTGAACGCAAAGTTGAGAAAGTACTAGGATGAGGAAGAAATACCATCATCACTTTAAATGAAGATATAATAAGGGTCTCCAAACGTGAGCAGTAGGATGGAAAGGTAGGGTTACAATCCCACAGGGAAATGCTGTCTGCAGCGCTGTGCGTGCAGTTCTGGCAGGGAAATCAAGCTACTAAACAAGTTATTATAGCAGGAGAATAGGTAGATTGGTGGCAAAGATCCACCCAAGTGAAAAGCTCTGTTTGGTAGAATTAATTCTGAATTTCATACTTAGAATCAATTTACTCTTATTTTGATGTAATGATCTACACATTTATTTGAATTGCAGCTCTATTACAGCTTGGTCCCTACCTACAAATTATTCCTTCCTGCACTGCTTATGGATCAGGTGATGTCATATTTATCACTATAGAGACTACTATTTAATTTTACTGTAATGATTATTCTCAATATCAGCCAATATATCGTATCTGCAAATAATCCATAAAGCTAGAAGAATGTAGTCTTTGATTAGCTGCAAATACATGATTGATGGATAATTGTAACTGGTACAGTTTTTCTCTTAAGTAAATGGAAATTTCAATTTACTGTTTTCCAGAATGTATTTCTGCAATTCAAATAGCAATTTCTTTCTTTCCATCGAGGTAAAGCACAGAGACTGTGCAACATAAAAGATTGCAAAGAAGAAGTGGCTGCAAACGTATGTTCCCAAACGGAGCAAGAGCAGATGCTACCTGGGAGTGACTAAAAATAAAAAATAGAAAAAATAAAAATTGAGACAACCTGCCTTTAGCCTGCAGTGGACAAAACAGGAGAGGAAGGAAGGGAAAATAAAGGAAAATAAACAACATTTGCCAGATATCTAAAGAAATAAATTTACTGCATGTAATGCTGATACGGCATACGGTTGGTAGTGTACCTGTCAGCTCTTACAGTCAGACTAACTTTTACGGCCGATACAGTTCCTGGCAATTTTTTTTTTCGTGCTTTTATGTAAGGCTCTGTTTACAGTCCTCCCTGCAATAAAGCCTTCAGCTAAATTACTTTTTTCCCCATCTTGTGGGAAATTATTCCTTCTATACAACAACTGTAAAAATGCTTGAGCACTCAATTAGAAACACTAACGGTCCCTATTACAGTTTGAATTGTGACTCAAGTGCACCTCCTATTACTCCTGGCATCATTCTCATGAGTTTGCATGTTAAAATTATGCCCTTGCCTATCTGTCACACTGGAAGAACTGCAGTGAATGAGACGTTATGAGTTGTTTAGGTTACAGGACTGCACATGGCATGTGTGTAATCTCTGTTATTGACAGTACAAAAGAGAAACTCCTCATTTTTTCCCAACCTGATTTCCTCCCCCTCCTGCTCCCTTTTTTACGGCGATACGTTTCGCGTTCTTTGCTTATCAGCCTGTTCCTTAACCTTTACATGACATTGCCAGTCCTTACTCTTGCAAGATGAAGCAGCACTGGACCCTCCTAACAAATACCCACTGTCCTTCATTCATTTCTTCACTCCTGTAAGCTTTTCACACAGCTTAAACACTGTCTTCACCACCCCCCTTCCTCAACCGCCGGCCTGATTTTGTGATTGGGAAGGCCTGCATCTACCCTGTCAGTTGTTTCAGACGTTGAACTGGAGCGCTTCTAGAGAAGCACAGAGTATACAGAACTGCAGTCATCCCACTGTTCAAATGAGTAAAAAAACCCCAGTCAACAAGCATATTTTTAATAGAGGGTATTCTCTTGGTGGGTTATGCTGTCAGGTAATAAAAATATTAACAGAGATGCCTACAGAGCACAGATGGAGGCTCCTTAGGAAAAATGTTCAAAATAAACACAGACCACAGAAAAGTTAACTCTGCTAAAGGAGCAGGGACAACAAATTACAAACCTCAAAATGCAATACAAAACTGCAGTTCTATTTCCTCTAGCACTGAGGCATTTTACCTCTCCTTTTGCAATAACTCTTCAATTATGATTAATGAATTTAAATGACTACTGTTTTCACAACAAAACCCAGGTGTTTCATCTCCCACCTCAAGATGTCACTGTAGCTGGAGATAAAACTGTCTTGCAAGTCACAGTTAGTATTTCAATAACTTCATAAATACGAAACTTCAAAAATATGATCCTAGTTCTAAATTTCCAGGCTTTATAATGTTTGTTTTGGGGATAATTACAACTCTGCAGGCTTTTTTACAACAAAGCACTATAAACTATCTCAGTCCAAACTTTTAATATGTTTTTCTTCCCCTAGGAATGTTCCTCATAAACAGTATTTTGACGATTTGAAGCAATACTGAGTACGAAAGAGAATTCTACCACGTGATATTTCCAGTAATTCAAAGATGTATAATGTCTATTGCTTACCTGTTTGTTTTAATATTTACAGCTTGCACCAATACATTTAATTGCTTTGAAACAGCACACACAGGCAGGTCAAGATTATTGCGGGTTTGCATGCTGTGAGTTTATAAGTCAATTGCCTGTTTTCTTGACTTTAAGTTACTTCCCTCTGTTGAGTCGAGCTGATGCAATAGATACTTTTCCTCAGCAATTGTCATAATTCGTCAAATTTATCCTTTATCCAAAATTCTGAAGAGTTTATTATAAAAAGTTGAAGATTATTACAGCTATTCTGGAGATGGCAGAAAAACATCAAATTTTTTTTTTAAAACTTTATATTTATTAATTGATTCTATTTTCTTAAATGTCGTTCATGCAGGTTTTAAATATGTATTACAAGATGCATGAATTATGTGAAAGCACGCAGTCAGAAAAACTAGGATGGAGTAGGAAATTCAAGCCCTTGTTACAATTAATTTAAATACTTCTGCCAAAGAAAAGTGGCGTCTTCTTATCCTGAGGTCCTCACTGCTTACTAAACTGCACTTTAAAAATCAGAACTGAAATCTGAACACAGAATAACTTTCACTTGTTTAAACACAATACATAAGAAACATTTTGAAAGCAGTAAGGCACTTACTGCTTACATGTGAAACGAAATGTGAATACATATAATGGAGATGCCCAAGTTTTCAAAACTGAAACCCTGGCAAGCATTTAACTGCTATGATAACTACCCATCTGATCACTAAAAAGATGACTAAGTTCCAGGGGAAAGCCGATAATTTTCTTTTGTCTGAAAACCTATTTATGCTTTTTTTCCCCTTGTATAGATCTATTAGTGTCTCTAAGAGCCCCAGTGCTCTTGCAGTAAATATGTACTTAATGCTGTCTGCTACCAGAAGGCTAGATTTATTCATAGTCTTAAAACGGTATTAATGGAATGGCGTGAATCAAAGCAAGTCACTCTCAAAATGTTACTTTATGTATTTCCTGAATATTCTAGAATATTTATTGCTTCTCACAAGCTTTTTTGCTGTCAAAAATAGTACAAGTAAGAAGGACATGGCTGCTCTGACAACAAGAGCAAAGCCACGAGCAAAAAGGGGACAATTTCTCTCGCAGGACTTTTCTAGTCAAAATCCTCCTTGAAGAGTTCTAACAACATTATAACTTGCCGCTTCTCCTGACAGTCCATAAACAGGCAAACATTTCAATAAGTACTTTCTATAGCCCAAAATACAGACATTGTGCAGTTATAAGTAAATCATTAACAACTTAAAAACCTGCAGAAGCCTGTCTCCAGTCTTGCCGCTTTCTGTAAGCGGTTGTAGAGAGCCTCAAAACTTCTGTCAAGAGGGGAAATATAGCAAAGAGAATAAAAAGGAGCAGCGAGTCCTCTGGACATTCTCGACTGTTAAGTGTGATAAATCTTGTGTTCCTACACAATCCAGCTATACTATCACTACATGCAGAACACCAGTGCAGCTGGGTGATAAATATTTTCAACATGACAGCTGACAAAATATGTAAACAAACTGCATATTTCTTCATTTTTACACATTGAAGTTATGGACAATACCTCCTCTCCCTCAAAAAAAAAAAAAAAAAAAAAAGTTTGCAGTGGGAATGCTGGGTCCCCTGCACCAACTGTTTCATTCTGAAGACGGGCTCCTCTTGCACCACACCGCCTGCCCTATTTACGTATTTCCTTCAATGCCAAGAAGTGCTCAAATATTGAATGTTCAATTCATTAATATACTTTTGGCTTTACCCAGTGTGACAAACTGTTCTCAGTTGCTGCAGTTCTGTCATTGTCCACATCGGTTATGCAGTTTTTAAGATCGCTACGATCACAAAGCAAACCACTTCAAGCAACTTAATGGAAACTGCAATCAGCGCAGATCAGCCACCAGACTGTCGCCACAGCTAAACTGACCCTCACGAAGCTCTGGAGAGGAGAAGGGTCTGCCTGCCAATATCATGTTTTCAGTTTGCTAACAACACTTTGTTCTTTCCCTCATTTCAATGAGAAAGGAGTCTACGTGGATTTGTTTTATTTATCCGAAAGGCTGAAATCTCCACAGCTCTTAAAAATATTCACTGCGTAATGCTGACAATTAATATATCAAAAGCAAAGTGAAAACAAAATCAAAACCATATAGTTGAGTATATCAAGGTTAGTCTCAAAAGTTCGCAATGTGCCAAAAAAAAAAAAATTAAGTGATCCTAGATATTTTCTGTCTGAATACTCAAAATCCTGAGGCCAAAATTGACTTTTTCGCCTTTTCATACCCACAAAAGGTTACTGCTCTCCTTCATTGCGCAATCCAGCCTAGCAGCAGGCTGACTTTCAGAAGCGCTGTTGAAATCTGGCAGAGAACAGCCGTGGCACTGCTTCGTAACACATATTCTTCTGATTGCTGTTTCTGTTGTTTCTATTTCCACCTGCTAGGTTCTCCAGAGATCACTAGTTTTCTTGGTACAATCTTCCGAGCAGTTGTTACCAAGTAAGAAAAATAAACAGTTTAAGTTTCTAAAAGTGAACTACCCTGTCTACAGGTAAAACTGCAGATGGCAGCAGCTTTACCTCTCCGATAGCATGGGGCCACCGCGGGCTACACTGAACCAGAGTGCTTGGGAAGTGCTGGTGAGGGATTCTCCTTCTTGCTGTGAACTTCTTCTGGGCAGAATCACTGCTCTCTTTACAGCCTTCAGATATGCCGCTTCTCTAGATATACAATGAGGAGGGCACGAAGGCAGAGTCAGAAAGAGAGAGAAGAAATATTTAAGATGCAGAAAGCTTGCAGCAATGGCCATAAAAAAATGTAATGGGAAAATTTGGAAACGACACCTGACCACTGGACATCAAGTGTGAGACAACCTGTTAACACGAGCAGTGGGAAAACTGCCCTTCAACATAGAAAATGGGGGCTGACACATTCAAGAGGGGAGGATTTGATGCGGTTGCTTGTGACACTACTGTTGCTAGACTAGATGTAAGTGAACTCACAAGGTCCATTTTTGCTCTAAATTATCATCTTCTCTTACTAAACCTACTCAGTTGCATCTCCGAGATCAACTGTGGCAACTGAAAAGAGTGGGATGGTTCCTGCCCTGGATACTTCCAACGACTGATGGATTATTCTGTGGGCAACTGCATCCTCAAAATATGACTAAAAGCTGAGTACACATTTGTTCTGTAACTAAATGTTGCATTCTGTCCATTGAAACCAGTTTAAGAAGATCTCTTACTTCCTGCATTATGTGAAACAGGACATTTTATGCACTGCTTTTCAAAAGAGAAAAATAACTTGCATTAAAAATACATTCACTTGCCTTTTTGTGCAAATTCTAGAGTTTATAAATCTCTCTGATGGCCTTATAAATACATTTGTATTATGCTCTGGTACTCAAGACTATCTCTGTCCCTTATCCCATTAGAAATAAACTCTTCTTTAAATGGCGTCAGCCAAATGCGCATCTTATTCATGGCAAGCAGAAAAAGTTTTTAAATCTAGTTTGACATCTTAGTCATTGCTTTTAACTTAAGCCATAAAACAATGTAAGCTGCTACAAAAATTCTAATAGAAAGAACTCTTTGTTTTTAATACGAGTTGCAGAACAATGTAAGAAATAACCCGAAGCTTTAGATAAACAAATTTCAGCTTTTCACAATGAACTATAATTTGCCATATATTTTCATTTGTGGTTTCTGGATAGCGGTAGATATTGAATTAGGCATCAAACCTGCATATCGCTCTTTCAGAATTTGGTGGGTATATGCTGGACCGAACGGCCAGGGATAATCATGCCATTCCCTTTGGCATAGTCTTAAAAAGATTCTGAAAACATCGGGGGAAATTAATCTACAAAAATATGAAGCAGACTCAGAATGCCCAAATCGTGTAGGCTTACTCATAAAGAAAGACTGCAGCTTGTGCAGACACTTAAATTAGCTTTAATTTAGATAAGTAAGGGATCGATAGCAATAAAGCCAACATCAGGATGGATTTCAAAACAGGCTAGTTACTCCGGTGAAGAACCTGGCATCTCAATGGGGCCCAAACAGTCTGCAATTTCTGTGAGACTGCAACTTCCCTGCTGTTTTCTGAGCAAGCTACATTGCAACATCGAGCTGTACCTCCACACGCTGCATGTACACTTTCAGCTTTGGCACAGATGTACTTCGGTATAGAAAACAGAAAGCACGAATGCCATTGCTCAGAAAACGCCGGACGTAGCATTCAAGCAGCAGCATGGCGAAATCCAGCACCTATTTAGTGATCATTTGGCCCTCTCAAACTGATACTCTCGAGAGATAAGATGCTTGGACTGCTTAAGAACTAGTACTACTAAAAAATATTAAGATGATAGGTACTTTAAATCTAGTCATTTAAATCTAGTCATATAGCGCAGAGCTCAGACCCCGTCATCGATACTGCCGCATTTGGAGCTGCTGCTGACCAGGCAATCCTGCTCGCACAGCCCCGTCCCGAGCAGGGAGCACCAGCCGAGCAGCATGGTGGCCATCACCACTTCTGCTCCCCGCTGGGACCTCAGGATGCCTGCGACAGCCTTTGCACCCGAGCAGGTCGTTACCCCGGGGTAGCCAAGGCGTGAGTTTGAACACAGCCACGCTGCCGCACCCCGCACGCAGGCACCTCGGAGCGCCTCTGGCCCTCGGCCCCGATGATGAGCCAGCAGCTGGCAGCTCTTCACCCGCGGGGCTTTCGGGCGGGGTCAGGAGCACCCAGGCACCCCACCACCGTGCAGCTGACACGGGGCGGTGTAAGGCAAGGGAGACCTCCCAGCGTGCCTCACTCCAGCTCTGCTCACGTCGGCGGGAGGCGAACTTTCAGCCTTAGCAGGAGCAGCCCAGTGCCAGCCATCAAGGCACTGGGCTCGCTCGGACTCTCTGGTTTTGGAGGGGATCGACGTGCCCCCACTGCACTCCGGGTGGAGGGGAGGCAATGTGCTCACAGCCCCACTGGCATGGGTGACTGTCACCCCATGGTTGGGGTGTTCTACCTGCAGCGGCTTCCAGAACAGCTGGACGAGCAAAAGCGCATTTTTTACCACACGCGTCTATGCACTAGCGCTTACCCTGTGTAAGAATGTATTTAAAAGAAAAACGTGACTTTATTAAATCAGTGGAAGTAGAAGACTGAAGCAGCTTTGAGGTGCTTCAAAATGCCTTTCATGGTAAAGATGAATTGATATCATATTATCAGACACTTTGTTCTCTCTTTTTGGCTGTCAACCTAATGGCTAAGCTATTACAGTATCACTGTTCTTACGTTATAGCCTCAAATGCACTCAAACCTAATTTAAAATCCACCTTTTGCTCTGAAGCTGAAACCACGTTAGCGGTGAAAATGAGGCTGACTGCATCCAAATCTGCACTTACAAAATTAAAGGATTTTCTTAGCAGAGGATACTTGGTCGTCAAATTTACTACCACCAGAGATCACACCCTCCCTCAAATCACCACGTATGACTTTTCTCTCTAATGAAAAAAAAAAAAATCTGCACTGAGCCAGGGCTGTATTTTTTTTAATGCCACCACTTTTTTTGGTATGGGAAGTAAAAGGAGACTTATGTCTCTTCCCTAGTGATAGCGCGTTTCCAGATGTATGAAAGAATAAGCAGATATTGCTTAGCATCTTGAAGCCTTGTCTACAGAGGCACTGTACATACCTACAGTTAATAAAAGTCCTGGCCCTAGAGAGCTTCCAGTCAAAACAGATGAAAAGATGGGGAAAAAAGAAGTAATATTATCTTCATTTTTATATATATTTGAAAGCAAAGAACTGAGAAAATACGTAATTTGCCCAAGACTGCAAGGAAAACCCATAAATATGGATTTTAATTTAATACCTCCCGAGTCTCAATCCAGTGTTACAAAACCATTATTTCTCTCAAACCAGTATATTAAGGAAATACCATCAATAACAAAGCAAATTGCAGACTAGAAGGATCATAAATAAAATACCACATAGAAGTGTGAGTATGAACAATTCTGATTTTTGAAATCTTTCTCTTGTGTGCAATTTGAATAATTGGCTGTTTCACAGAAGCTGGCAAATATATGCCTCTTGTAACAAATGTCATTGTGCAACAAAAATGTATATTGTCATTTATAATTATCTATCATAATATATTGATCCCTGTGTTGATGACAATCAAAGTACTCTAATGGCTGAAATATCAGGTCAAAACACAAGAAAGGAACTCCCTCCCGGATATAAGGAAAAACGACAGAAGGAATAAATATAGGGAAAACCAAAGAGAAAAAAACTGAACTTCTATCCGAGAGCTACTGTAGATGCATTTTTTGTTGCATATTTTATACTTTTCTCCTCCAGTGTTAGAGAGAACTGACTATCTTTCAGTTGGGAAAAAAAAATTGCTTTACTTCAAGACTCTGCCCTTTCCCACAGTATATGTATTCCTCTAGCATTTATATTTGATGAAGGCTTTTTAAAAGAGAGTAATTCTTTAAAAAAAACAGACTGTGGTGGTGGCCAAGCCATAAATCCCTCACATTGTCTTCAGATCCTGTCTCTTTGGGATTATTATAGGTTAGATTATTATGGAAAGGAAGATTTAAATATTTTATTTACCTGAACAGCATCATAATACATTTTTTTGCCTTCTTCATCTGTCCTGTCCGACATCAGCCATGCCTTGAGCAAATATTCATAAAAGCTATCCCCAAGCCCTCCAATGGAGACGTGATCTAAAAAAGAAAGAAAGAGATTTAACAGCAATGCAGCCTTGGCAATAAAATACCCTTACAGTTTGAAACTGTGCATTTAATGCATTTGAACATCTCTTCGTAAAACAATCTTTAATAAATGTAAGCCTGGAACCTCAGAAAAAACTTAACTGGTATATACAGATAATCATTTCTTCAATTGCTAACTTCTTCATCAGGCTAAAGCACAACAGGTATTTAATATCCACAGTGTGCCATAGGAGTTCATGGCAAAGAAACAAGAATTTATGTTTAACATCTAATTCATGTAGTCTATCCCATACAAAAATGTGTTAACCTATGTTCTTTTTTATTTTAAAACCAGGAAAAAAAATTAGAAAGTGCTCTTTAATTTAATAAAGGCTTTCCTCTCTTAACATGCAGGCATTGTTTTTATTTGCTTTTTTATTTACTAATGCTCCATTTACGTCACTCCATAAAAAAGGCCAGAATGTTTTAGCTCCTTACTGCAGAGTTGAATTTCAGGTTATTTTATGGTATTTCAAAATGCCAACCCATATGTTTAAAAATAATATTACATTTGGAACACCTGGCTGCTCTCAGAACTCAGCAGTGGTTCTGGAAGGAAAAAAAAAAGACTTTGCCCCATCTACAGATGATTCTTGCTATCACACTGCTTTATTTTGCCGAATGTTTCCTGTGTGAAACCATCTGGTACTACAGATGCTGTGATTATTCAACTGCACATATTTAGGACGTGACCCTGCAAACACTAACACCAACTGAGTCAGACCGTTCGACGCTGGTTGCACCGCCGACATGAAAGTCAGTGATGGTCTCAGCTGCTCACACAAGGCTGCACTCACTCGCTGCCCAAGAGCCTAAAAGATTCCTGGCAAAATTTTAATAGGCTATGGTATGATTTCAGCATAGATCCCCTAAACACACCAAATACTACAAAAAAAAAAAAAAAAAAAA
>Ga0065711_1005953_pt1 | contig 24379 bp, 15 predicted proteins | sample Hoacrofraction12_FD_59098 | JGI IMG/M metagenome (GOLD analysis project Ga0065711, IMG submission 59098) | Hoatzin crop microbial communities from Cojedes, Venezuela - Epithelial fraction 12 v2 (version 2) | ecosystem: Host-associated > Birds > Digestive system > Esophagus > Crop | place...
GGTTTCTCTGGTGTGGGAAGCATCGTACCTGCTGAGGGATCTCATGGTTTCTCTGGTGTGGGAAGCATCGTATCTGCTGAGGGATCTCATGGTTTCTCTAGTGTGGAAAGCATCGTATCTGCTGAGGGATCTCGCGGTTTCTCTGGTGTGGAAAGCATCGTACCTGCTGAGGGATCTCATGGTTTCTCTGGTGTGGGAAGCGTCGTACCTGCTGAGGGATCTCATGGTTTCTCTGGTGTGGGAAGCGTCGTATCTGCTGAGGGATCTCGCGGTTCGGTGAATTCAGCTGCTGCTCTCTGCTCCCGCTGGGTTTGGGGCGCGTTCCCTGGCCGCTGCCTCAGGTGGAGGAACGAGGGTGTGCTCGGCAGGGGCCGACCTGGTTCCCCTTGGCCAGGGATGCTCTTTGGTGAAGGAGCCCGAGCGATCACGGTACCCCCACGCCGGGCAGGGTCCAGGCAGAGCAGGGCAGCAGGGGCAGCCGGGCCTCAGCACGGTGCCCCAAACGAGAATTGTGTTATTTCTTCTGGCTTGGCATTTCCCTGTGATCATACCACTCCTACCTCCACAAACGATGCACACAAATTAACAAAGCTGAACATTTCAAACTCGGTTTCACACTTCTTGGTGAATTCTGTGAAATTTCTGTGCTTCCTCACTGACAGGTACTCGCAACGAGCATGTGTGAAATCACTGCAGAGGCAGCGCAGAAGCAAGACATGGAGTTGTAATAACTCAGCTGTAAACGTCTGTACTGTGCATGAGGGCACTAGACCCTTTCTTAAAAATAATTCAGATACACCAGAGTAGCTCTGCAAACCCAGCGTCTGCCTAGGAAACAGGAAAATGAATACCGTGGTGCCGCCAAAGCCAGGCGACTAATCATTAGCCTTTTAAATGTTCTCATAATTTTTCCATCTACTGACAATAGCGTATGTACATTATAATCACTTCTCACTCAAATGCATTACAGCTGGTTTTTTTTTACCTAAGGTCTTAAAAATAGGCTTTTGTTAAGCTCCAGCTCAAAAATAATTTTAAAAATCTTGTAACTTAATCAATTTTCCAAATCTGCACAGCCACATCTACTGATAGAAAAATGGCACAAAGCAATCACAGGTTCTGTTTTCAAGAGCAAAGGCTGGTACGGCTATTTACAGGGCTTCAGAGATGTGCACAATACATGTCCCACTCAACCGAGCAAACAACAAAATAGCAGTAATTGCTCCGTCCCATATGTTTCCATTCAGATATTGATAAGAACGCTATCACGCTTTGGAGACACTGATTCATTGTGCTGTGGAGTAGATATGAAAAAAAACATACTCTTGATGGAAGTTCTTAATATGAATTCCCTCCATGTCACGCGTATTAAAGAAATTTCAACCCATCAGGAACTAATCACATTTCATTTTCTCTTATTTTTTTTTCTCGTGGTCAACACATACCAGCACAGCTGAGGTGTGTGATAATCAAAGCCTTCTTCATGGTTGAATAAATTTAATACTCTTGCTTCATCAGTGCAGCGTATTAAAAAGTCCCTTGACATATTTAGCTTGATTGTTTAAGGCATTACTCTAGAGCCATCGTATTACAGATTTCACTTACAATATGGGGGGCCTTTGCTTTCATTTATCTGTAACATGACATAAGAAATTGGATTGAAATAAGTTTCTTTGAAAAAAAAAAGCCAATTGATAAAGTCATAATACAATCTCCACAACGTAAGTGGAGAAATAAATGAACATTAATTCAGTATTTGTAATAGCAGCTAGCACAAATAACACAGGTATTTTGAGCTGTAAATAAATAATTCAACAATGTAATGCAATATGAAATAGATATTTTTTTTCTAAACAAACAAGTTAAAAACAGTTCCACTATGTTTAAAATGTTAACTTGCTTTTCTACGGCATAATTTAATACGTGTATTAAAAATGCACGGTTGGCTCCTATAGTGCCACATGCAATTTCAGTTTGAATCACGCCTCTCTCCTCCCTTAATTTGTCTGGACACCGAGCATTTCTGTCGCCTTGCTGCAGAGGAGCCCAGGGCTCGGGCGGAGTGGAAGCTGATGCCGATGCGCGGTGAGGATTCATCCTGGCTCCTGGAGCTGGGTACCACCCGCTGGAGGGAGGGATGCTCCTGCTCTAGCTTTTGCCACACTTAAGAAACAAGCACGTGGAAAGCGGTTTGGGGTGCTGACCTGGACATGGTCCTAGTGAGGCATTAACACATCTTGATGATGTTTTTCTCTGAGAAGTTCTCAAATAAGATGGTCTGAGAACTCTCTGTGAGACTGCAGGTGAGAGGGACAGAGTTCCTCCGAGCTTGACCCATTTCTTCTGCGACCCGTCTGAATCCCGTTCCTGCCAACCAGGAGACTGAGCAGTGAGCAGTGCGCTCGGCATCCCGGCGTCGCTCAGGACGAGGGTTGGCTGTGCTGGAGATTTGCCACGTACATCACCCAAAATTCACATCAGCGCTCGGGCGCGAGGTGTGTGCCACGCCAACGGACAGGACGCGCGCGATCGCCGCCGTCACCTCGTTTCTCCCCATCGGAAACGCCGCAGGAAACCCCCCCAGGGAAGGGTCTCGGGACACTGCAGGAAGGTCTGGCCCGTAGACTCCGAGGCAGCATGACCCATGGGCAGGCACCAGGGCATCACTGCTGCCTTGAACAGCCACTTTAACCAACTCAGCTGCCAAACAGTTTGGACTACTTCAGGCAAAGAATATCAGACATTTGTTTGCTGCTGGGCACCATTACATCTAAATCAGGAAACACCAAAGCGAAAATATTCTGATTTTCTAGTTAGGTTTTCTGCATTCAGTGCCAGAATGCAATTGAGGTAAAATGTCTTCAGCAGCATTGGAGACTAAATCGGTGAGCCTAGAGCAAATGCCTGGGTCTGTGATAAATTAAAATTAAGCCCCTCTGTTAAAGGCCAGGTTGCAACTTATATGAAATTCAATTAAAGTTAAAATATCTATTTTCCAGGTCTTGCTAATAGAGCGGATGGTAATGACCCTGCCTCAATAACTTCAAACTTGCTTTGGGATATATTCAAGGGAGCAAATTTTCCTGTCATTAATAAATCATTTTGTATTCCGCCGTGCCACCAGAGTTGTCTCGGTACACGTGTGACTGGAAATAAGAGGATATAGTGCTGAAATGTCTCTTGAGACAGAGAGTTTTTCCAAGAACAGATGCCCTCTGTGATCGGGGCAGAGATCTTGAATCCGGTGGTCAGATCTTCATCGATGCTCTCAGCAGGCGGACAGTGTCCCACTCCCCTGGACACAGGTTGGAAGCCCTGGTGATAGACCTGCAGCAGAGGTTTTACCACATCAAACACTTCCGAATGTCGGAAGGGAGAGAAACTCATTTCTTGCCAAATAGCCAGTGGAAATAAAATCAACCTGACCCTCTTCCCCCAATATTTCTGTCCTTCTCCCTCTCTCTTTAAATGCAGCAGTCAAAGCCATGGGTGGGTTTGGGGGCTCCACCAGGATCTGGTGTCCAGACCCCTTGAAAACAGCACTGATGATTGCAAGAAGTGGTGCCAGGCTCCGTAGCAGTCTGCCCGGTGTGCTACAGGTTTTGTTGGGAAGATGAGAATTGTATGTCCTGCCCCTGAACGACCCCAAATCTGACCAAAACCATCCATCAATATCCACTATATAAAATCTGCATTCTTAGCTTCCCTGTCATGGACAAACCCCCCCTCTTTGCTTCATGGGGTCGCCTGGAGCAGGGCCCAGCCAGCCCCCCTCCTCCCAGGGAAAACCTAGCCCAGTGCAAACAGCCGAGAAAAAAAGTCTGCTTCATGCCCTGTTCTTTGCAGGTCTCTCAGGCAGTGGTGAGGTTCAATGTCGTTACAGAAGAGCTTTCTCACAGATGGGTTTGAAAACCTGAGCTCTGCCCAGCAGCTCCGCAGCTGTGCGGTGCCCTGGGCTGGCACGGTGCGTGGATTTTAGCACAGCCTTTGATTGCATTGCGTAGGCTGCGTCTGAGGCAGCACCTTTCCTAAGATGATTTTTCCAAAAGGCTCGTGCCATTACTACGTATAAAAGCGGATGTGCTAAAAGCAAGAAGTTAGTAATTAAAAAGAAAAAAGAAAAGAAGAAGAATTCCTGGTCTTGTGAGCTTGTTCGCGTAAGCCTCAGGTAGCCCGGGGGGGGAAAAAGACGCTGTGCCTCCCTCTGGAAGTGACTCCTGATTTATGAGCTGTTTTGGTGAGTCGTTGTACTCACAGCGTGAGAGCTGCACCCTCCAGATGCTGACATGCATCCTCTCAAGCAGGAAAAAACTTTCCGGGTAGGTAAGAAGAAGCACCAAAGCAATGCGCTGCGCTGTGTCTTCCGCAGGAGTCGCGACTAACGCGTTCCAGCCCCTTCGGAAGAAGGAGACTCTTCCCACGGTGGAGATGTTTCACAGCACTGCTCCGGCCAGCCGTGCCCAGCAGCTTCGAGACAGGTCAGCTGCAGATGCCATGGCCAAGGGACCACGGGTCAGCGGGAGGTCTAATGTCTACCTCTACGAAGGAATTTATCCTCCAGGTCTTGTCCCTGGATATGCTGAAGGAAAGAAACGGCCAAAACCTGCTCCCTTGGGCCAGGCACCGGTGCACGACGCTGTGAGCACCGCGCCTGCAGAATAACGGATCTTCTCCCGCGACGGTGCCCCGGGCAGCTCCCAGCGAGAGGCAGTGCCAGTGTGCTGCAGCTGAGGATGGCACAAACCTCTGCCTTCAAGGTAAAAGGGCTATTAGTAAAACACTGAGCTTATAAAAAGATATTTATTGTTAGTATGGAGTCTATTACTGTGTCATTAGTAATAATAACACACAGATAATGAATTGCACTGTTCTCCTAATGACTTGGGGTGTGGAATCATTCTTTCTAACTTCTGTTCTTCAGGAGACCACACGCCAGGCAATTAATATTGTCACTTGCATACCAAAGATCCTAACCCCACTGTGATTAGAGCAAATGAATAATTTGCCATTCAGCTATACTGAGAATAAAACTAGGATATGACTGAGAATGGGATTCTGGAGTTGCAAGCTGTAGTAATTAACATCCAGCAGAGAAGCGGGGGAACAGTTTCGAAAGGCCTGATCTAAAGCCTTCTCAAGCGGTGAGGAAGCCTCTCCTCTCTTGTTTTCTTTTTTCGCTTTGGATCAGACCCACCCTGTAAAAAAATCATGATCATCATCCTGCGTTTTGAAAAGCAGAACAGTAAAGTCTCTCTGCAAAATAGCGTGGCCGCCACCAGCGTCAGCCATTGTTTGGGAATCGCCCAGAAGGCGCAGAGGGTGCGTCTGCTCAGCACAGGTTGTGCGCAAGGAGAGCCAGGGCAGAGGAGCACGGAGAAGGGGAACCGTCCCACACCGGGGTGCGGCCACGGTGCTGCCAGCCCACGCTTCCCGTGCTCCCCGGTGCCACTGCTAACAACAATCCTCGCCTCGGAGAGACAGCACTAGACTGCAACATTTAAGGGAGGTTTTGTTGATAATTAAAGGTAAGAGTAAGCACTACAACCCAGATGACCCCTTTGAAACTGGAAACCTAAACCTGAGGTCCTACAGAGGTGATGAGCAACTGCAGCTAATACTACACTAACCGGGAATTTTACTTTGAAAAGAGTTGTGAAGAGTGTGGATCAATCTCCCGTAATTAGCTAGCAGAAGGTCGGGGAGACAGTTTCCCCCCGGTACAGTCAGTCCCGTTGGGCGAAGGGGCCGTGCAGGACCAGGAGCCCCAGCCGTGTTCCCGCAGCCCTGCCTGGCTCGCTCCACCCAAACGTCATCCTTCCGTGGGGAAGCCTGTGGCTTTTCCTCTTCTCCTCCAGTTCCTTAAAGCTACTTGATCTGGTAGCGCGTTTCTAGGGGAGCTGAAAGGTGGCAGATGACATGGGAGTTTTGAAGTTAAAAAAGTAAAATTAAAAAAAGTCAACCAGAAATACCTTATTTGAAAAGGGAGACAAAAAAACTCCACCACATCACATTTATCATGGAGAAGAAAAAACTATTAAAAACTATTATGACAGGAAATGAAGGATGAGTCATGCAGTGCAGTGATGCTTTTAAAATAACAGTGGTTGTTTAAAGTTAGCCCTGAGTCTGGAAAATGGGAATGAAAATGGAGCGAGGAGCACCCGGGACAGCAGAGGACCTCTGAGACATAAATGAATGAGATATCCTTGTAGCACAACAACGTACATTACGTCCTGCCATCATGGAGAGAGTGAAGCAGCAGGTTGTGTTACACGTGACGGGGAGAAGGATGGCCACCTCCTATATTCCATTTATTTAATTTTTTTCTGTATCTGTGCGTGCATGTGTGCAGGAGAGCAGCTCACCTACGCAGAAGTTCCAAAGAAGTGGGAACAGGGATGTCCACAGCCCCAGTGACGTTGGCTGCATGCTTCTGCCTTGGCCAGGCAGCTGGGAGGGAGCCACAACACATTCGCTTTTTCTTCTCTGAATCTAATTAGATATCTAGCTACCTCTATGTTTGGGTGTAAACTACTCCATTTTGCATCATCAAGACCATGCTTCAGCAGCGCCTGTGACGTTATGAAGAGAGATGGCGTACCCTCAGCCAGTTTGCTGATGATACAAAACTGGGAGGAGTGGTGGATACACCGGCACGCTGTGCTGCCATTCAGCGAGACCTGGACAGGCTGGAGATTTGGGCAGAGGAACCTGATGAAATTCAACAAGGGCAAGTGCAGGGTCCTGCACCTGGGGAGGAACAACCCCAGGCACCAGTACAGGCTGGGGTAGACCTGCTGGAGAGCAGCTCTGTGCAGAGGGCCTGGGAGTGCTGGGGGACAACAAGTTGACCATGAGCCAGCAGCGTGCCCTGGCTTCCAAGAAGGCCAATGGGATCCTGGGGTGCATCAAGAGGAGTGTGGGCAGCAGGTTGAGGGAGGTTCTCCTCTCCCTCTGCTCTGCCCTGGTGAAGCCCCATCTGCAGTGCTGATCCAGTTCTGGGCTTCCCAGTTCAAGAAGATGAGGAACTATTGGAGAGAGTCCAACAGAAGGCTATGAAGATGATGAGGGGACCGGAGCATCTCTCCTGCAAGGAAAGGCTGAGGGAGCTGGGCTTGTTTAGCCTGGAGAAGAGAAGGCTGAGAGGGGACCTTAGAAATGCTGATAAATATCTGAAGGGTGGGGGTCAGGAGGACGGGGACAGACTCTTTCCAGTGGTGCCCAGCAACAGGACAAGGGGCAATGGGCACAGGAAGTTCCAGCTGAACATGATGAAGAATTTCTTCACCCTGAGGATGACAGAGCCCTGGAACAGGCTGCCCAGGGAGGTCGTGGATTCTTCTTCTCTGGAGATATTCAAACCCTGCCTGGGCAAGGTCCTGTGCAACCTGCTCTGGGTGACCCTGCTTTGGCAGGAGGGTTGGACTAGATGACCCACAGAGGCCCCTTCCAACCCCTACCATCCTGTGATTCTGTGATTACCCACCCGGGCTGGGTCCAACATGAGGGCTCCTCACTGCATCCTGGGAGGGACTGGGGACACATGTTTTCTGAACATTAGCTTGCAAATGGACCCTGAAGTGTTGGTTATGTCCCATAAACCCCTAAATAGACCAAGTAGATTTAGGTGAGGATCATGTCCCAGCTCAGCCCTGTGGGGAGGGCAGGAGGGGTACCTCATGCGTGCCTTCAGGGAGAGGGACATCAGTGGGTGATGAGCCAAGTGCCTCTTTCAGTCATTGTTTTAAATGCTTTGGGGATTTTATGGTACTTATCAATACTGTGTTGAAGAACCTATAGTCCCCAGTAAGTGTATTTAATACAAAAGCACCTAAACTGCTCTATTGTGGGCTGGACTAGCAAGAAGGATTAGTGGTACTGTGCTTACCAGCACTTGCTGGGAATATCATTCCTAAAAGATCTCACACCACTTACCCCGAGGCACTGCTCCGCTGGCCTCTCCCCCCAGCACCACGTTGCTCTGCGTCCTGAGCAGGCAGGATGTGTATGTGTGTCCCACCCGGAGTAATCTTCACATGAGTGAAGGCAGGCACGGGCTGTTTCAGATCTGATTTCAGCTTTCTCAGATCACCTCCTTGGAGTTTTACTGGTGTAAAGCCATGACCAAGAGTACTTCAGATCCAGTTCTCATGACATCCAAACTGGTAAGGGGACTAGAGGCTTGGGTACAGTTTTCACCTATCCCTAATGATGATGCAGGACTCCGATTAGCCGTACTCTGAAGTGTAACTGCTGCTTTTTATTTCCACTACTGCACTGATGCAGAATCAGCCTTTGTGACCCACTCCCACTCGAGGAGAGTGAGAGCTGGCATTTCCCCACAGCTCCAGCTCTCGGGCAGTTTGGCAGTGAACCAGAGACCGCCTCCAGCTCCTCAGCTCAACAGCGAGGTTGGCTCTCTGCAGGGTGCACGCACACGTGTTTCATCTATATTGCACCTTTTCTGAATAATTTTAAATTCCAAATCTCTATAAAACTACTTTATCCCCATTTCCCAACACAATTTCCTCTGGCTTTTGTTTCAGAAAATCCCTTTCTCTGCTCCATCCTGATGTTCCCGGGTTTTGCATCGCCATCACCACCAACGGCCCGCTGGGCTCCTTGCCACAGCATCAGATAAGCATGGCTCTGGAGAGCTGAGGTGCTTTTAGGGGCTCTTCAGCTGGTGATTTTGATCTTACCGTTTGCAAAAATGTTTGGTAAAGAAGAACACAAAGAGCAGATGAGCCAAATGATGTTGCGGTTGCCCTTCTCTGGGTCCGCACTCGGCCCCTGCGCTGGGACCGCACAGCCATGTTTCCTTCCAGAGGTGGGAGCAGAGAGGCATCTTGTGCTGCTGCGCTTTTTTATCATGGTATTTTTTTGTTGTTTTAAGAGGCTGCTGCATATGGCACTTTACCAGAAGCATGAACTGAGCTGTGCTTATGCCAGTCTGCCAGGTAGTCAGACCAAATCTGGGGCTTTATGTTCCATCCATTTTACTCAGCCCTCACCGACAAGAGCGGGAGCTGTGCATGTGAATGACGACAAGCTATGGCCTCCATCAAGAATGATTGCTAGCTATAATTGCCCAAGGAAAAACATAAGCAGCCAAGCTTAAAGTGCTCTGAAAGAAATGCTGGGTCTTTCACAGCCCAGCAGTGCAATCCCATTAGTTTGCAATAAAACCACACGGCTGGGACATCTTCCTTTAACTTCTCTGTAATGCTGTTTCTCTGAGGATGCAAAAGAAAAGCACTTTTACTGTCAGATAGGATTCCTGCGAGTTAATTCTTCCTGCCTCAGGTGGGAAGAAATCCCATTTTCAATTGAAGCTTATTTATGTTAACGCTGGAGTTTGAATTTTTTAGAATAGCAATTCCTTGTAGCCATCAGCTAGTGTTTGCGAACTAGAGTGCCTCAAGTCAGGTACCTCAGATCTATGTTTATGGCAAACCAACTTATCTTTCCAAGGCAAAATAAACAGTTACCAAAGTACTTCTTTATGACACTGGAAATGTGTGAAATGGTGTTTGTGCAGTTACAATGAGCCCAACAAATTTTACAAGTGAATTTTTCTAAATACCATTTGGGTTCTCACATGTTTTGAATGGAAAATTGAGAGCTGATGAATACTAATACAGAAAAAAAGAAAGTAAACGAAGAAATTTGTTAAACAGAAGAGCCCTGCGTGCACAGGGCTTGGCCACCTCCTCCAGCAAAGAAGCTGCCTTCGGCTCTGCCGTACTCGGACCACACGACGTGCTGTGCCATGTGGGGCACGTGGGCTCTAGCACCCTTGCCGGTCATGTCCCGAGCAGCAATGGCTCAGAAAGCAAAATCTCATGCTTTCTTTGCAGTAAAAATTTTACATTTTACAAGCATTCAGTTTTGTTCTTTTCGCTCCTAAACCTAGATTTTTTTTTTAATTTTATTTTCTAGTTCTTTTTCTCATTATCTTTTTCTATTCTCACTCCTATGCTGCAAACAGGAAAAGGACAAGCTGTTAAATGTATGTGCCTCTGCTCTTTAGGAAAGAGAGCTTCCCAGGATAGCACAACACATGGAGAAAAGGAAATACACAATAATAAAGAATTTGCACATTTGTCATGTTTCTGTGGCCATTTAACAGCATAATTTGCACAAATACAGTTTGATCGTGAGGATATATCTCTGACTTGTACACACGCACCTTCACTTCGCGAAAGGTTCTGTGCAGTCTGCAGGAATGCATCTTCTCTTTGCAGCAAGGACAGATTCATTCGACACCGTGCCCCTGTCCCTTCCTGGAAGTGGATTCGTGTTGTGACATTTTCTCTTCTTGCTACAATTTTTGTTGCTGCAATGAGGTATCTGGGATTGTATTGTCTCATTTTCACATTGCCATGCCATACTCCGCTGACCTTTTTAATATTCAGTATTTTGAATGGTTGACCATTGCACTCCTCCTCTTCCTATTAAAAGGGGAGCCCAACCTGTTGCAAAGGACCGGGGTGATCAGCCAATTGAAATGAAAAATTCTGAAAAGGTCAGATTAGTGCAGCACTCCATATATTTCACAAAATATATTAAATATTGAAATTCGTATGCCTCCTCTCCGTGACAAAGACTGTTCCAGCAGCAAAAATAAAAATAGATACAACATCAACCTAGTGTTATGCTAACAGCAGTGCTAGGAAAGTTGTGGGACTGCATAATTTATCCCATTGTTATTATGGTTTTTAGCTTCTGCTCCTCTTTGGGTGGATTATTACAGAAATGTAGCAGAAAGCTTAATTTACATTTGATTCGGGAGTCTATTTATGGTGCTGTTCAGGCTCCTGGCATTTTTGAGAGACTTCCCAGCTATACATAGTCTCCAGATAAAAAGGTAAAACTCATTCAAATAAGAAACACACATTATTTTCTGCTTCTTCAGCAACTTTCAAAACGTTTTCACCACAGTGTGCGCATCAACATTACCATTATCAGTGGGCATCTGCTGCTCCTTGTCCCGTGCAGAAACAGTAGGTTTAAGCCCAGTTTAGCACGGTCAGCCCTGCCACGGCGCGGGACCGGGGAGCGAAGGCAGACAGCAAGGAGCACCGCTGTGAACCAAACCTGACGCGGTGCCATGCCGGAGCCCCGCGCCGGGGCAGGGCTGGGGAGAGCGCTGAGTCAGCACGACGTGCGGGGTGGGCGTGCGGCTTCTGCAAACCGCAGACCCATCCGCCTTGGCTCGGGGGGCTTTGAGCCTCACCCGGACGCGGGGCTTCGTGCAGACCCGGCTTGCACACGCGGCTCTGAGCAAGGTGAACGGCCTGGCTGTGTCACACCATTACTTCAGCGCTTGAGCAGAAGTCAGGAGTTGTGATTCGTGGGCATTCCCAGCGATTCCAAGCTTGCTTGGAGGGTTCCAGGAAAAACTGTTACTTCAGACATGATTTGGAAGATATACTTAACATTTTTTTCCCCACAATGAGTTTCTGGCCTCAGGGGATTGCAGTGTGGTCGGCACCTACAGTGCGTGTAGGGGAGCACCCAAACTCCTCATCAGAACAATCGAGCACACAGGGACCACCCGAAGCACAGCCGAAACACCTCACTTCATTACTCCTCTGCTTTGGAGCATTTGTGGCACCAGGCAACAAAGTGTTGGAGTCTGTAATAGGTTCTGAAAAAGTTGCCCTGGTTTTCAGAGGTCTAACTGCTCTGACACCAGACACACGTCTATCTGATTGTGTTGGATCAAAATATATAACGTTGAAGGGAATATGAAATTCCAGAAAGCTCCTATAAAACAGAGTCTTCCCATGCAATAGTTATCATAGCAAATATAGAGATGGACACAGGTCCATATAACTTTATGCCTGTACTTGAAAGGAGAAAAATCAATGAGAATAAATTGAAGCCTTATGAAATGTTATATTTTTATGCTAAAGGCCTCACTTTTCCATAATTCTATTTGTTTATGACCATCAGTAAGAATCTTCAATCAGCTTCTACAAAGCTGGAGAAGGACCAGCGTGAACGTTCAGACCCGTGATGGGTTACGTGGACAGCACTGAAGGTAAGAGTGGGCATGACAGGAGCCCTTCACCCTCCTCTTTTGTGGACTGCCAACAGTTTCCAAGCCTTCTGGGAATGAGGCACCTGAGCGTGTCTGGAGGAACCGCTGCTGTCAACAGCTGTCATCAAGCCCTATTTGAATTCCTTCACAATTTTTCTACTCTAGACCAGCACCTCCTGTAAAAGTACTGTCTGTAAAAACTTGCATATTTATTACTTCTTTTCTGACAAAAACTAAAGAACAACAGCTTTAAAAAAGTCGCTGGAGCATGTTAATCAGTTAAAATGCTTTTGTGCTGCAAGCAGCAATGTACACCGCATGCACCTGAGCGATTCATTACACAATTCTCCAAGACACTTTTTAAACCTCCATTTTCATTTTATTACTTAAGTGCCTTCTGCATTTCCATTTAGTCACCCTTTACTACATCTCCTTGTTACACAAAAATGATTTTTCTCTTATTCTTTCAAACAAATAAACGCAGGGTCTCTTTCTTCAGTAGAGGTGCTCTAGGAAGTCGGTTTTAGCTGCATCTCCCAGGGTCTAAGCTGAAGAGGAGCTTTGCCAGCTGGCACAAGGACCACAGGGTCTGCCTGTGAGGGGCAACAAACACTTTGGCTAATTTCTGCCATACAACATGACATATCAGTCAACGTGACGATTTCGGAAGCTGCCTGCCTCATCAGTTTCTGTACATCCATACCAAACGATGTATATCCCTGCCAAACGTTTGTTATTAACGCTGTGTTATTCCCTGGCCAGAGTGACACGCTGCCCCAAGGAGAGGGGCTGGGTGCCCTGCCCCTGCACAGGTCAGACCCGGCACGCCGCCGTGCTCGTTAGCGGATATTTCTGCAGGCAAGAGACAGAGCAGCTTGAAACGGTTAATTCGCTTTCCATAATCACACTTCACATCACACAAGCCTGATTAGCATAAGGAAATGCAGAAGAAATCAAAATGCAGAGAAGAATTTTTTGAGAAACAGATTTTCTCTTCCCTTAGGATTTAAATCACAATTAAAAAAACTCATGACAACAATTCTGCAATCACCCCTACACACAGCTCATTGTTCAGTAATAGGGCTCACAAGAGTCGGCGATATATTTCAGCTTTTTCTCTGGCACGGGTAAATTTCTTAATAGGATGTAAGCTCAAGTCCCAGTAACAGATAAAATAGTCTAACCATTTTTTTTCTTTGACACCCTTTCCAATTATATTTTAAAATCTTCTTTGGATTCATTATAGTCTGTAATCCTACCAATTTGCATCATTTACCATGATGCCTTCCCTTTGGAAGCAACAATCCCTTACACATTCACCACCCTGTCAAATTTACAGAACGCGGAAATGTTCAGATAATCTCTCTGAAATTGTTTCCTAGGCATTTGGTAGCCCATTTTATTTTTCTTGTACTCAACAGAGAGCGATCAGCAAGAAACATCAATAAAACGTCATTGCACAAAAGCATCTCAACGACGTTGTAATTATTTACTATCTGGGCTTCATTGTGCTCACACCCTACCCCTGTTAAGGGAAATTACCTCTGCTTTGGTGTACACGCTTCCAGAAATGAAGTGCAGTAAATCAGAGACCCGAGAACAACACCAGCTGCACTTCGCGTGGCGTAGGCCAGTTAATAAAGACGACTCCATCCTAATTGCAGACGACTTGACACAGCTTCATAACCCATTCCTCCAGATATGCTACCTGGGAGATGTTAAAATCTGGAATTTACTTTATTGACCTACTGCTGCAATTCAGCCATAGCAATTAATGACTTGCCAAAAAGCAATATTAATTTAGTGTTGATGGTTACTATCAACCTTAACTGTTTCGGGTTAAAACAAAATTAAACACCTTAATAGATTGGAAAGAAAAATTTAAAATGCTATTGACAACCTGCAAGTTTCCTAATACAAAACACAAATTATGGGCACGACCTCTTTCTCTTTTTATTAATTCTGTACTGAGCTGAAAACACAATACTGGTAAATGTTTCAGAAGTCACTTCAGTGCAAGTACCGAGTGGGCTGTCCAGAGGTAAGGGCTGAGAAAGCAAAAGACCGCTGTGCTCTTCAGGCTCCAGGTGGATTCTGCCAGTTTCACGTTTGGTGTTTTAATTGTACCAAGGTCACACCTCACACACATTATTAATGTACCTGCTAAACTACTAGAGTGTGACAGGCAATAACAAACTGGATGAAATATTTATCATTTGCTTTGGAGACTGGAAATAGGGAAAACACCCCACTTTATTCCACTCATCTTGACCGTTTCCACCCTTGGGAGCCATGATAGGCGAGGAACAGGGCAAAACCCCCAAATCACCATATATTTCTGGGCAGTCCTTCAAGCAGAGGGTGAATCACTGCCCTGTGTGGGAGGCAACACCACCTCTGCCTCCAGCGCTGGCCAGGCGTCTGGGCTTTGAGGAGCAGCTTTCAACCAGATGGGATATTTTTTTCTGCGATAACTTTCTAGGGCCAGGGTTTTGTAGAAGCAAGGAGTTAGATGAAGTTCTAATTGCTTCAAATGTCATTACAAAATTGCAATACATCCTTTTGCTTGTAGTCTTCACTTTTTGATTGCTTTCTGCCTTTTAAGACGACAGAGGAATCTTGACATTTTTAAAAGAATATTCACAAATATGAGTTAAGATGATGAATCACGGCACCACAAAAGCTGAATTTTATACTTGTAAAACACCCATGCAATGACTGTAGTTACCTATAAACGTTCAAAGAACATTTAGCCTTTCAGAAGCCGTGTATGAACATTAGCCAGCTAATCCTGAGCGTAGAATTTTGCTCTTTATTAGCTATGCAGGATTAGGATGATCAGAAACACTCAGAAACTAGAAAGCCCCATTATTTTTTGTGACTGTGCCTAGAACGGTGCATAGGAAGGGAGGTGTTCACCACACCCTTGATGTCCCAGAGAAAATACCGGAGTTTCACAACGAAAAGGGTAGGTCAGAGATGGCTGAAGGCAGAGACAAATAACAGGGAAAGAACAACTTTATTCTGCAAAATGAGTGTGGGTGTCAAAAAAATGTCCCTATATGATCAAGGCCAGCAATTCTAAAACCAGTATCCACTGTCTGTAACTGATGCCAACACGTTTTTCAAACTGCATTGCTGTAACCCTTGCCCAACGCTGGCACCAGGGACCCTTCACATGAAGGTGGGCACGGCAGCCATGGGGAATGGCTCCCAGCCTGGCAACATCCGTCCCTCCCATGACCTAAAAGACCTGCTACTCTTATTTTTAGGAAAGCAGTGTTCCCAAAGGAAAAAATTCATTTCTGCTTAGAAGTACGAGAGTCAAAGTGGCTATTCCTTTCACAAAATGCAGACAGAACCAGAGTTTATTTCCTGCCCTCATGGCAGTGCAGGTCTAACAGCCGTGCAAGCTGCGAGTCGCATATCTATGCGACCCTGCATAGACCAAGGTGTCCCAACACAGGACACCTTGGTCTATGCAGGGTCAAACGGGGGTCCTGATAACACCAGTTGTGCCCCCTGACAGTGAGCCTCAGGAGAGTGCAGACATGTGGCTGTCAGCAGGCATCACCATCGCTTGTGTTTCACGTATGGAACAGGAGTTTATTACAGACTATTCAGGAAAAAGGCAGATTCTGGTATGCTGCATTTCATAAGGTCATAGTCTGCTAGGTGTGTAGGTGAATAAGGCCACTGTTACTCCACTAACCGTCCGTGTGCATTCATTAATAGATAATCAGCCTGTCCATAAGCATCCCATAGGATGCCATCGCTCTCCCGATCCTCGTCAGGACCATCGTTCATCCTGTGCCTATCCCCAGTGTCCCAGCTGCACACAGGACCCCGCTGCACTGCGTACTCTGCGGTGCGGCAGAAAGACACACCGCGAACGCCCCGGGGGACCGCGAACACCCCGGGGCACGGACCGGGCCCGTGAACGCCCCCGGGGCACGGACCGGGACCGCGAACCCCCCGGGACACAACTTGAGGTACAGCAGACTGGCACAACCAGCAGGCAGCAAAGCAGATTATCACCATTCGTGTCGCCAGCAGCAACCAGTCAAGAAATGCTACCCAAACACTTCAAACCGAGAGAACAGCCACAGAAGCACTGCCCTGGGGACAGCTGATTTTGGAGTTACCCGAGCTCCTTCTCCTTTCTGTCTTTCCCATCCACACAGTTCTGGCAGCCAGGTACTTCTGGCGTTTCGGGAAGCTCTTGTTTTCTGCAGGCGCCCAGCCCCCTTCCCTCATCATCACCGAGTAGGTAACTGGAAATGTAGATAATTATAGGAAAAGGTTTTCAAACACACACGTTTCCTAACTGACACATGCTCAGCTCTTGATGTGTTCTGTGCCTGTTCTCATTAAATTTTATACACAGCAAACCTGAACAAAAAGCTTGTGCAGTGTTAGGGAACAATGATTCCTTTTTGCAAGTAAAGAGGAGATTTATGGAGAAAATCACTTGAATCTGACAGTCACTGACATCAGTTCTTAGTTCATGAAAAGTGAGTGGGACCTGATGGATCCTCTTCTTTTCATCAGAAAGCTGCTGTTTTTCTTGTCTTGGCTTAGAGTGGGAAGTGAATAACGAGCATGTTGATGATTAAAAAAAATCTTACCTTTTACTTTAGCCAAAATTCTTTGCACTTATGACATGAATCATTAAAAAAATTCTGATTACATACCCCAAAGCATTTCATTACACAATATTTTTTCAAGCACATTTTTTGGAAAAAATATATATATATTCTGCAAGAGCTGCAGCCACGGCAGGGGAGCACAAAAGAAGCTGATTTTGAAAAGGTGACCTCCCGCTGTGCCTGATCGAGGTGAAGCATCCACACCCCTGCATCCGCTGCCGTGCAGCATCACCACCGGCACGCAGTCGGCAACCCGCAGTAGGGTGTTTGTCCCAAGAGCCACTCGTCTACGTTTAATGCCTGCTTGATGCATGATCTTCCCTCCTGCCATTAACAATACCTCTCTCTGCTCACTGCAAAGGGAGCTCGCAGGACAGAGCTACGAGCGAGGAAATTGCGTCTAACAAATCTTCTCCTTCAAAACAGAGCCCATGACGATTACACTTCCAAATGCCACCTCGGTGAGCAGGGCTGCTCCATTCTCCAGGTGTGCAAGAGTTTTATTTCACCTTCTTCTGAAGCACCAGTTAAAGCCCTGGCAGGAGCAGGCAACCACTTCAGCAGACTACAGCTGTACCCTATGGAAAACCCTCTCCTCACAAATGGGTGGTGGAACAGACACGGTAACCTGATGCTTTCTAGTGATGCTTCCAGCCTCGTCCCAATTAAATAAAGGTCAGCTCCAGAGGCCAGACAGGTAGAGGATGAACGGGAAGACAAATCAAAGCACACTGCTTTCAGCATGCTGATTCCTCCCCATTTATTTCTGTCTGGTTTCCATGCAATTTACCCCGAGCTGGGACAGAAAGACAGCCACATCAAAACAGAATTGCTAGAACAGTATCAGGAAAGGCTGACGCTGCTGGGTGACGTTTTCTGGCTTCATTCATACCAATTGCTTTTTACAGGGGAAGCTTTATTGTATAAACAAAATGTGTACATTTAGTTTTGATTTTTGTTAAATGACATTAACGAAAATCAATTTCTCCAGTGTATTCCTGGGTAACTTTGACTGGGGCTCAAAACACAATCCTATTGTGGTTTTTTTTTTTTTTTAGGTGAAAATGCACCTAAAACTCTGATTGTGAATGGGTGTGTTGGGGGAGAAGTGTCCAAGCTGGGCACTCCAGATTGCCAGGACCACACAAAAAGCGAGCATTAGCTTGAAAAGTCAAAGCAACTCCCACCCATAGAGAAGAGAGCAAGGATGAAGGAAGGAAAGTGTCACTTACAGTCTTGAACCCATTTTCTTTTTTGAACTCTATAGCCAGGACTCACTTTTAAAAATTTCTAGTCACCACTCATCAGAATCAGGATTTCACCTCTTCTCTACCCCAGTCGCTACCAGATTGCACACATACCACCACACCAGCAGCCGTAGTCTCTTGGACCAACTTCTCCTGTAACATTTGGGGACATCCTCGATACTAAAGACAGATTTTTGGGATGACCCTGGGAAAACTCTTTGACCTTGACAGGAACCACATATCAGACTAATTAAAGACTGCAATCCCCATGATCACCGGCTGGTCCTGGATCCGGGGGATGGGTTGGCAGGGAGGGGGCTGCCACGGTCCAGCTGGCCTTGGACATCCAGTGGCATGCCAAGAGGACCTGCAGGGAGGAGCAGAGCACACTGGCAGGTTTATGCATTTCTCTACTCTGGAGATAGCTGTAAGTTTATACAGCAAGAAGAGAAATCAAAATAACTGACATTACAGAAGAAGAGTTTAGCTTCTCCGGTTTGACACCTTGTTTCAGAGTCACTGGAATTATTTAAAATTCAAATGGAGGGAATCTCTCCTTTTGATCACAGTACATTCAATTTTTTTTTTCTTTAAATCACACCTGCTTTTGGCAAATACACATTTTTGTATGCAAACAGTATATAGAAAGATATAGAAATGTAGTAGATGTACACATACACTTCTTTGTTTCTGTGTGGTGATCCTTCTGGAGAGAGCACCTTAGTTTGCCTGTGGTCAGTGACCGAGTGCTGCGTATTGGAAACGAAAGAGATTTTGGGTGCATTAACAGCCTGCTGCACTTCAGCAGCCCTTGCAGATGCTCCGCAGTACCACCATGGGAGATATGCCCCATGGAGACCACACCACCACCCCAGAGCCCATCAGGAGGACCCGGCTGCCACCATGCTGGTGCGTGGCTGTGCGTGAGGGGATGGACACGGCGGTCCTGCTCCTACAGCATCCACCAAGACGCAGAAGAACTCCTGTCCCTCTTGGCTGCCTCATGACAGGCCCCATCTGCCAAGGAAATAATTAGCCTCTGTCCCATTACCTGGAGAGTGAAACACTCACAGCCAGTCCTGCTTCATCTGCAGCCAGAAACTGGGTGGGTAATTGGTATTTTCCTTTAGTTTTACATGAGAAGCTTTTCAATAATTTTGTGAAATATTTTAGCTCAACCAGGAGAGAATGTGTAATTTATTTTGTTACTTGATAGAATTAGTTGTTCTTAGCTTGCTGCGGCAGTATAAACTGTGAATGCAATATTTTGTGAAGTGTCCTTTTTCCATGAGATTAGTAAATTTAATTTGAAATTCTGTATTCACACGTAGTGCACTGGCTGAAGGCAAGCAGTAGAACAGATGACAAAGGTTATTACATTTTTTAAATTATATTTTAAAGATGTTTAATAACTGTGGAGAAAAGACTTTTATGAAAATGGAAATTGGCAGATTAAAGAATGAGTTACCCAAAGTTATTTTAAAAACACATGAAGTTACTTTTCCTATCACCCCTTAAAGCGCCAAAATCTTGTTCTCCAGACCAAAACTGTAATTTGGACCAGGATTTAGCTGAATCCACAATTACATGCTGTAAATTGATTCTACACGCAGATACAGAACATACAATGGCTATTAATGGTCAGCAATTCTCAAACACAGTTTTAAGACTTCTTTTTCTTGTCACCAAGATTAAAATTTAAGTTGGGTTCAACACATGAGTGATGTTATTCTGATTCATGTTCAAATCAGAAGTTTAGCTTCTCAGAACTAAATTCTGCCTTGATCTTGAGGCAACAATGTAAACAGGGGTGAAAGCCAACTCCACAGTGGGAATTTACAGCTTGATCATGCAATTTTCAAATAAGTGGAAGTTTCATGTGAGCATGAATTAGAGTAGGACGTAGCCTGTGGGGGCTTCTGTACATAAAATAAAGCCCACCCACTCCTCCATAGGCTTCTGCTGCTCCTGAAAAGAATAAATCTTAGCAAAAGCTTACGTTTTCTGCTGAAATCAGCAGGTACAACTAAAAACATAAAGGAACAGATCATGCTTCAGAAGGTAACTTGCTGATTTTCACCTTATTTTCAAAACACTCCCCTCTTGCATTTGAGAATAAACGACAACAGGGAATAAACGATAAGAGAAACTTTTACCTTTCTACACAGAGGTAATCTAATAAAGCACATGTTGCTGGTGCTCGTCTCTTTGCCTGAGTGTGGGTGCTTGGATCGCACACCCTCCATCAGCACCAACACAGCAGCATCCGTGCCAACCTGGACCCTCCAGCCTTTCTCACCAGGTCAGAGCCCACCGCAAACATCCCCATTACCCCTGCTCCCAGCAGTGAGACTTTTATTATTTTTCACTGTCAGTCTGCTCCTCAAAATCGTACATGACATTGACTTATAGCCTGCAAGAAGACAACTGTACATTTCTTGTGAAATCTTGGCCCAGAACATATTGGGTACCCTGTCTATTAGAAACTCTGCTGGTTTGGTTTCTCATAACAGTTCTCATGTTTAATTACGCAAGGGACTCAGAATTACATGCTTTGTAGCATGTCACTATCTGCTCAGCACCCCCAGCCCCCAAAAGCAAGGTGACTATGAGGAAAGGCAAGGTGAAGTCAGGACCTGTGAGACCGCTGAACGGCATATGTACCCCACCTGTGTTCCCGCTCACTCCGTGTTCACGAAGCACTGCATGGAGTGTGTTCCCCTCTTCCTGCGATAAGCAGTGGGAGATACAGGAGGTTTCATTCAAGTCACAATCAACTTTTTTACCCTCCTAAAATATAGACGCTGTTTTTGAGAGGGTGGTCTCCAAAGGAAAGCACATGCTCATTGTGAAAAGTCAACCTAACTAGCTGAACCTAAAGAACTAGTCACAAACACATGCATCTCTCATTTTGTTACCTTATAAATTGCACTTTGGAATTTACACAAATTTCAATTTTCTTGGTCAGCTTTATAGCACACATTAAGCTTAAATTATAGTTTCTGCTTCTAGTATTGTCTAAGTGAAATGCTGTTATCAATAGGTTCATATAATTACCACTTTCTTCTAATTATTTGTGGTAGTAAGGAACAGCAAGTAGGATACTTTTAGGTGATAATACAAAACATTTTCTACTTGTCAGCACCAAACTCATAAAAAGGTCATATGAAGGTTTTACAGCTGTTCTCAATTAAGGCATAAAATTCACACAAATAGTTCCTCTAAGCAAATCCACAGATGTGATCATCTTCAACATCTAGAAATCTGTTTGCACCAGGGGAGGAGACAGCCCTGCTGCCCCTGGGTGAAGGAGAGGGTGTCCCCTTGTTCTCAGTCTTGCAATGGCCACAGCCACAGCCTTACCTTCCTCATGGGACCCCTCCTCTGTGCATGCAGGAAGGCACTGGAGGGGTCCCATCACCCTGCCCACCATGGAAACTGAGCTTCAAGGAAGAGATGCTGAGCTGGTGAGATACCCAAGCCCCTGCCCAGCCTGGTACCTCAGCTTGCCACAGGCTGCTTCTCCTCTCTGCAAGCATTTCCAACAATGTCAGAGCATTATTTCCCAAAGCTAAAGAAAGTTATGAGTTATACTGATGATAATAGATATGAAAAGCAAATTGTTTTAAAATTAGTTTAAGGCCCAAAAAGCCATAAACAAGAAAGAAAACTTCCAGCTAGAAGCAATATAATCAAATGCTATCTTCTAATCCTGATTATTTTCCAGTTTCTAATTGACAAGAAAACCTCAGACATCACCACAACGTCCCTGGCAGGAAGGAGTCTGAAGGAGGAACAGGTCCAGATGACTAATTTCAAACCTCTAGAGGCCTGGTGAGAAAAGCCACTGAAAGTCTTACTTTTTATATGATTTAAAACACCAGGCAGATTTCAATAGTGCAACAGCACCAGAATCAAACCAGCATTTCAAATGGTCCAGTCAAATAGCCTAAATCAGCTGGCATCAAATTTGGACAGTGCGTGCAATGTTACTACAGAATTGAATTCAAAGTCCTAAAAGGGTAAAAATATACTTAAAGCTGATGAACGTTGCTTTACAGGTTAAACAGCCCTGATTACATTTGATATTCTATGTCTGGATAAGAAAAAAAACAGTAGAACTGGCATATACTTCATTTTATTATGAAATTGCTTTGGATGAGGAGCTTCATAAATGAGATAAAAAAAAGTAGTTTTCAGGAGTGAATATAGTTGGAGGAGGGGAAGGCTTTTAGCAAGGTTCACTCATGACCCAGGCTTGATGCTACTCACAATGACCATTAGCAGCCTGAGAGCAGAGATGGGTGCTGGCAGGACTCCCTCGGAGCAGGCACCCACCGGGGGATGCGGTCCTGCACCAGGTTCTGCAGCCAGCCACCCAGACCCAAGCAATTTGCACTCAGCCACATCTCAGTGACAGCCGCGCTTTATTAGGTGTGCCTGCCCCAACAGCCTTGCCTTATGGCTCTGGCTGGCCCCAGAGGCAATGACCTGTCTCTTCAGGAGTGCAAAGACAAAGCATAGAAAACAGCCGCAGGAATAGCTTGAGAAGTGGAGAAAACACGCAGCACCGTCATGGACCTGAAGAACTCAGTAGGTTCTGGGTGTTATCTCAGAGAGGTGACTGGACTACACCATCTGGAGGCTTTCAAGATAAAACACTGGTTACTACCATGTCTTTTAGTCTACCTGTGAAAAATATGGTGAAATAAATTGCTGGAAACAAAGGCCAGACAGATTAATCCTTGGAAAAAATAGTAGTTGTTCCCTACCCAGCAGTGGGAGATGACTCGCCGCTAGAACAGTCTCAGAGGAAGCAAGGAATGCCCTTGGCCTCCTGAAATCAATGTGAAGCTATAGGCAACGACAAGCAGTGGTGGTACATGAGGTGGAGACTGCATGAAGATTAAGGATCCTGGATGTATCAGACATCAGAGAAGACGATTTGGTCTCTTCTGGCCTTACATAGACTAACTCAAATTCAGACAATATGTCCTGGTCCCAGCTGGAGAGGAGGAAGTTAAACTTATAGCTCAATCTACTGATAAGTCAACCCAGTGCAGTGCAAACTGCTGTTGTCTGCAACACCTCACCTCTGGGAGGAAGCTTTCCATGTCTGGTTTCAGGCTAGGATCTCAGTATAAAAGTTAAAAACCAGTCCCAATAGAAAACAACCAAATCTAGTACTGGTAGGGGGTGTTGCTCTATTAGGAACCAATTATTCCTCTAAAAAAAGCCAAGATAGCCCAAGGCTTCATCATGGTTTTTTAGGCGTTATTTCCCTGTCCCTGAATACTGGCAGTTATCATCACTGAGGACCATGTCTACAGTCAGCATCAGTCACCAACCACTTCCACCATAACCTTTTCCCAAAAACATGCTCCTTGTTGTGATAAAAGTGTTCTGTCCCCCTCCCAGTCTCAGAGCCTACAACTGTTGAAACCTTGCCAACAAAACAGAAAACAAACAAAAAACAAACAAAAAGAAGATTGCAGCCCAAGAGGGAAGGGCATGTTCTCACAGGTCAGGAGAGCGTGAAACCATCCTCACACGACGCTGACCTCCAATCACTGTCGATATTTGGGCTGTCTTGCCTTGCATCCCCCTGAGGATGGGTGATTTTCTGCATTCCCCAAGTCTGCAGATTATCAAGCATAGTTTCACAACAGCACGACTTGCCGCCCACTGTTTTCACTACATTAGCAGCTCAGAATTGTGCATGTCTGTTTTCCGCTGACAACAGTTGTTACTCGACTCCTGCAACTGGCTTCCTTCTTGCATTAGCCAAGCAAGGGTAGACATTGTGGTGATAGAAAAGTATTATCTTTCGCCAGATTATACTTGGACCACCTTCAAAAGCTGAAGTAAGAATAACCCCACAACCTTGGATTCAAATTCACAATTATTCAACTCATTTTTAATATGAACGTTTTTATCTGGTATATTACGAAAAGCCTCCTTTGCACATATATTTCACTGTACCCTAAAATTCCTGTGCATCCCGAACAGAAGTTCTGACTTGCTTTAATCCTTCAAAATAAAACAGAATTTAGAGATAGTCTTAAATGCTTAGCGAAGTTTACTGAAAAGGACAGTACTAGGCTTTTGTAAGACCTTATGAGAGAATTGATGCAGAAATGGCAAAGTTGTTCATTAGAATGCTGGCTTTGTCTTCAGTGTACCAATGGACTCTGAGTTAACCACTAAGAAGATATATCCACTACTGCATGTTATCTTTAGTCTGTCTACTGACAAAGAGGTGTTTTTTTTTTTAGTCAAGTGTCCAGTGCTTCTTAGCACTAGGTTTTCCATCAGTCCTTCTCTGGAGATATTCAAGACCCGCCTGGACAAGGTCCTCTACAGCCTACTGTAGGTGACCCTGCTTTGGCAGGAGGGTTGGACTAGATGACCCACAGAGGTCCCTTCCAACCCCT
>Ga0065711_1034045_pt1 | contig 24379 bp, 9 predicted proteins | sample Hoacrofraction12_FD_59098 | JGI IMG/M metagenome (GOLD analysis project Ga0065711, IMG submission 59098) | Hoatzin crop microbial communities from Cojedes, Venezuela - Epithelial fraction 12 v2 (version 2) | ecosystem: Host-associated > Birds > Digestive system > Esophagus > Crop | place...
TTTTTTTTTTTTTTTTTTTTTTAAACTCAGCTGAGAACTGAATATACTGTTCTTCACAAATACCTTGAACCTAGCTTGGGTTCACACATGTATCATCTCCACCCCATCACCTTCCTCCCCACAAAAGGCTCCTGGCAGCATCAGTGAGGGCTTCAGCTCCACCACAGTGCTCTGGGAAGTCCCCACTGAGCTTGGAGTGCTGCTGTGGGGGCTGTGAGAAGATGAGCCTTTCCCATGGACTTGTTACTATTCCATGTCTGCACCCAGCTGGAGCCCAGAGCTGCAGAGAGGAAAAACAGGAACCAATATATTTATTGTTTTAACCCTTCACCTCTCAGAAAAAACTTAGAAGAATAACTGCCTGTGGTTTGAGGTGAAATTTGGGCGAAGGCTAAAGGGATGTGAACGGGGGGCAGTGAGTGGAAAATATAAGAGAACAGAGAATGGGTATTTTCTAGACTATTCCAATAAAACTCCACCACTTCAACCAAGTCCTGCGTTGATCACACTGGCTGACAGAACTCATCCACAGTGACAGTGCTACGAGATCTGTCCTGAATTTGTCCCTGCACCTGTGGAAGTAGGAAAGATTGTTAGAGATGGGGAGTAGCAGGGGCTCCTCCTCATTGGAGAGAACTCATTCATCAGGACAAGAAATCAATGCAAAGCTAGTGACATTCAGAGGCTCAAGGGATGTGCGAAACCGAATGTGCCAGCAAGCACAGGCGTAAGAAAGGGGCTCCAAATTCCACACTCGGCTGCAGCATGTTCACAGGGCTGCAGAATACAGCAGCCCCATCACACCGTAAAGAGGGGGAGTCCGAGTGCTTGAACTAAGCAGAAATACAGCTATATAGCCAATAACGCCTTTCTTCTAAGCATCTTAGCTGATACGCATATAGTAAGTATCACACTCCAAACCGCAGAATTGATGCAGAAAATTTAAACAGCAATATTAAAAGGTTCCCCAGCAAGTTTTCGGAGCGGAGGAGGGAGCGCAGACTGGCAGTCACCTACCTGTGGCGTAGAAAATTTTGTATTTAGTCAAAAAAGTTAAGAATTTATGTTAGAATAAGTTAACTACAGTCTAAGGCTAAAGGCAACCAGAATGCCGCTCGAAAGGCCTGAGATGATGTTCTCTGCCTTGTCCCTTGTACAGACCCACCTGAGACTGGCTTAAAACCCAGGCAAGGTAATCACACAAAGACAATATTAACAAAAGATGATTAATTATCTAAAACAGGTGTATCGCAGTATAGAAGGAAGCTTTTTGTATGAGAAAATTGCTTGCTTTAACAAAAATTTTAATAGAACTTCTTGAAGGCTCTCAAAGCCTCTCTCAGGATTGTACCAAACAGAGTTCACAGAAGATGATAAAGCACAGACGACGACCCCAAAACCAGCAAGGGACAATTCTGCTAAGACAGAAGAAGAGAGAGAACTTAATAAATTACATATTTAAGGAACTGGACAGTTGCTTAGAAACTTATGAAGATTCTAGACTTGATGTAATCAATTTAAGAAATGTATATAAACTGGTCTAAGCGAGTTGAGCTTTGCCACTCACTGGGGTGATGGCCCAACTCTGAGTTATCAACAAAGGAAACCTAGAGGCACTCACATTTGTTTTTTTCCTTGAACATGTGGCCATTAGGCAGCTCTTCACTGCCAAGGGCAACTTCAAGACCCATGCCTTCTGCTCAGCAGTCTTTTACTGTAGCAGAGAGATAGCGTAAGCATCCTCAAGTACCACAGTGCTGGATAGCTGGAAACACAGTAGAAAACAAATATTTTATTTTTTGTTTCTCCCCCAAGCAGCATGTCATTCTCTGTGATGTACTGGTGGGTCAAGTAGAGCTAGAAAGACTCTCGGTACCTCCTATACAAAAGAGAAGTCTAGCAGGATAAGAGAGATGCTCTATCTCTTTCTCATACTTACCTCTCCCACCCTATTTTCCAACACATAACTACTTGTTCTGAATGAACTCCTGAACTGCTGCAAAACTCTCTAATTAATTTCCTAAATGCTCCTGAGGCCCCTCCAAGGCTTAAAAGAAAAAAACCTTCAAATATGAGCAAAAACAGCAAAGGGGAACTTCCATCATACACAGTACACTTATTTGCAAACTGCTGTGCAATTAAAGTGCTGCCAGAGTGCAGCAGGAACCATGCCATGAGCTGCACCCACTGTACTGGGTGTCATTCTGGACCCAGGATGGCACAGCCACCGGGCCCTCTTGCCTTGCTGGCTGACCGAGCTGCTGGAGTTCCAGCAGGGCTGAGGTGGTGGCCACCTAAATGGCTCCTGTTTGGGAGGGAGCAGGCTCATCAAGAACAAGGTTAGAGGGGCAGAGCTGTGGGTGTGCTACACAGGGGGTGGTCTATGTAATGTGCCCTTCCCCATCTCCCTAAATGCAGTCTCCTTTTAGTGGAGAAGATCATCTTGACTCTAGGTGTTTTGCTCAACCAATGACAGACACTGACACACTGGTTTTTTCCTCCATAAAATCAGTTACCAATGGAAATGCAGTGCAAGAGCAGGAAAGAGCACTCCAGCAGCATCATTCCCTGCAAGCTCCACCACGCCAGCTGCAGGGATGCTCTGAACGATGCAGCAATTTTCCTGTCACGTTTCCACGATAGCAGTGAGTGCTGTTGCACAGACAGAGGGTCACCACTGGAATGCAAGTGTGGGTAGAGGAAAGTTTGAGAAGGAAAAAAATGTCTCTCCCCCCAGCAGCACTGTATCTGATAGAAAAGAAAAACAGGAAGAAGGATGCCAGCTGTTTGGATAGCTGTTCTCAGTCTAACGTTTCTTCCAAGGTAAATACGCTCTCCTAAAGGAACAAGATTAGAATAGGATCTGTGAAAATTTGCCTCTCAAAGCACAAGAAAGCCTGAAGTACTGCATCTTGCAGCCAGGAAAGAAAGGCAAAGATAGAAAATGCTGCTTAAGGGCTACAATATATTAAGACCTGACAGGCGAAGAGACATCCCACACAGCCGGGAAGAGTCATTGCAAGAAGAGCCAACAACAATTACTGAGGTGATGTCTCAGTCTGTAAGACACAGAACTGGAGAAAAGCTTGGAGAGCGAACTCACTCGTATTTTGCAACAGAGAACTCACCCCGATTGTGTTTCGGTGTGCTCCACGGGACAGTTGGCAACCCACAGCTGGGCCAGGCTGGCAAAGCTCCACTAGCATTCATACTGCCTTGCCCACTGGCACCAGCTAGCCAAGGGCCTGGCTGCAGGGACCAAAGGCATTTATTGCTTTTATTGCTGTGCAAGATCAGCCTTTTTACCGCTGCAACAACAGACAAGCCCAGAATCTAAATTCTCTCTAAGCACCTATGGGCAGCAAAGGATTTAACTGGAAAATGCTAATCTCTTTTAATAAAATGACCTTTTTGGTCTGTATTTTGCTAGTTTTAATGAGCCCGCCTGCAAGGGTTGATTGATTTACTTGCTTCGTGCTCTTAGACTCAAATTTGTTATAATTAAGTTGTTAGTTAAAGAAGCTTTTCTTCCTTGCCATCTCTGGGACCCCAGCTCATTATTATTAGACTCTCCTATGCATCTCCTCCGTCATTCCACATCTAGAAATTAACGAGAGATTGGCAACGCCACTTCTCCCCTCTCTGCCCCCCTGCACTGGTTACTTTGGCAGGAGAGGGGCATGAGCAAATGGAAAGGCAGGACAGAGGATGGGTTTCTGTGCGAAAGTGAAGGGCCTGACTCACAAAACCACTTGGACCAGAGCGAGCACAGGGAGGGCAGCCTTCCAGATCCACGCTCTGCCCGCTTTCACGGCACTCAGGGGCAAATTGCTGAGTGGATGGCGACGATGTACAGAGCCTGGGCAGATTACCACAGGCTGGAGGAGGGACGATGGGAAAGTCATGCTTTTATTTACTTAATCAGTAAAACAGCTGGTTTCCCCTACCCTTGTCTTGAATAAAGGGGCATTATGCTCTCAGTGTAATAAAGGGACCGCACTCACACGATTACATCACGTCACAGTGCAGCCAGGGATGAAGAATCAGCTCAAGAAGAGCCAACAACAATTGCTGAGGTGATGTCTGCAAGGCACAGACCTGGAGAAGATGTTGGACAGAGATCGCCTGTATTTTGTGAGCTCACCAGAGGCCAAGAGATGGCAAATTCAAACCTGCTTATGCTTCACCGCACTCCAGGAATGCAGTCCCAGAGCCTCTATCTATTGGGGACCACCTGGTGCATGTCTCAGCCCCAGCCCCACTTCGAGCCATGGCTGCATTACCCACGGAGCCGCAGAACCCATTCCTTTTCCCACTGGCACCGTGTTTCTCCCACGGAGCCAACAGGTGCATGAGCTCATCACTGCTGTGCTCAGCCTGGAGGCAACTTGCTACCAAGGGTGTAGGACATCTGGGTTATAAGCTCCTTTGGGCATACACTATATTTTTCTCATCTGATCTATCCCTACTGTAGTGCAATCTTAATCTGTGATTAGATTTCTTAGGAATTACATCAAGCAAATAATACAATTTCATTGCAATAATAATAATAAACTTATCTGCACAGATTTAAGCACATGTTAAACAGCTTTCATTGTGACTATTGAGTCAATTTCTTTCTTCCTCTCTTCCCTCGTCCCTTGGAGATGGGGTTGGAGTATCTGTTCCAAACTGTCTTCCTGTCACTTCCACCAATTTGGGACTTGCTTAGCAGTGGTCAGTAATGAAAGTTGCCCCCCCTGCAAGGAATCCAGCCACCTTGCTGCCTTTAACTGCATCAGAGAAATGGCCTCGACACACATGCCTCCTTTCAAGCACTTGGTTAACTCTGCAGTAAGGCCTTACTACCACCAAAACCAGCCAAAGAAAAACCCAGAGCTCTTTGTGAAAGATACATATGCATTAGGGCTACAGCCTTTTTTAAGAGACATTTGCCCATCTTCCAACCTGACTGGACGCAAGCCAGCTCCAAAAGAGAAGTTGTGTAACTGGATTACGTAGTGCCCTCTGCAAGCTACTAAATTGTGCTTAAATTAACTGTGGCCACATGGCACTTGGTCAGGCCAGCTCACAGTAGGTCAGTTTGGAGCACAGGTTGAGCAAGCACTTTTTGGGAGAAACTGGCTGGGTAAACCCTCCAAGCACACTCTGAAGGTGAATTTAGCCAAGACACAAAAGGGCTTGCACAGTTCATCCTGTGTGAGTCTCTTGGGGAAGGAGGACAGAATACACACGAACTGTACGCTAACTTATCGCGCAGGGGCCAGACCAAACAGTGCTCTATGAAGTACCTGAAGGAATCAGATCTGGGGAATTACCTGAAGAGGGGAGAAGCTCAAGAAAAAGAGCTGAGACTGAAGTCCCTGCTCTGCCAGACTCAACATAGTTTTGGTTTGGACAGTTTCTGAATGAAGCAGTCAAAATCTTGTTCCCCCTCTCTTCTGCAATCTAGCCATGGGGCTACATAACCATTTTTCTCACCCTAACTAAGGTAATATTTTAATGAGATGCTCTCAGCCATGATTAAGTCTGCAGACATGTTTATGCACCCTTCATGAAGGGACGGAAATGATGGGAATGAGTCATGACAGGTGATGGAATGATTCAGCCATCCATCCACCCGCTTTCCATGAACTGTACCACTTCTGACTGCAATAAATTGCCCACAGAAAAATAATGGGCTGTTAAATTCCAGGTCATCTCTCAAAGTCAGAAAGTCATATTTCTAGGATGATATTTTTTAAGAAGCAGGTTAAAAACATTTGAAAATTGGAAGAAGCAGCACTTTCTTGCAGATTTAAGCCCAACGCGAGAACTAGTGCCGCTATTTAATTAGTTAGATTTTAGCTTTACGGACTCCCAAGTCAGTCCAGCTCAGAGCACGGAAATAAATAGAGACCTACAGGAATGTGTTGCCAATGAACATGGACAGGAGAAGTTCATAATCAGACTTAACTATCACATGTGTTAATGGCTAGAAAAGCTGTACTTATGAGTTCATTTCAGTGCTTTATGGGATGTATTTACATGTTAACAACTACGACAAGTACACGAATCAGTCTGGAAATGAAAACATTTCTGCAGAGAGGTAGTGAGGTACAACCAGGCTGACAATGTGCTAAGGACAAAGTCATCAGCAAGAAGCAAGAAATGTTTTACAGTCAATTATGCCGTGAATATTCTGGATTTCAGTAGCTTTTATGGATATCTCTTCTGATTTAAAATGAGATTTTGTGAGCATGCTATAAAAAAGTAGTCATGAGTAATTAAAATTATCCCGCCTGGTGCTAAAGGGACTGTGAATGACCGAGTCTAGGGAAGGTACTGGCCCAACCTTACTCGGAGTCGAAGAGGACTCATGTATTTGCAGGGGAGTAGGAAAACCTCCTTGATGTTTATGAATGCGAAAAGAAAATCCAGAAAGTAATCCCTTGAAAACTGTGATGGGTGGTGGTTCAAAGTCCTCTGACACCATACCCAAGGAATATTTTTCAAGCCCTTTATAATGATGTCTTGACCAAATTGTAACCTTGCTGTAGCATTCTGCTTACTACCTCAGGTCCTCATCTTCCTCTCCTGCCAGGAAAAGCCATCAAATAGTGCTGCTGTATTTCTTTTTACAGCATGTCCCACCCAAGAGAGAGCAGCACAAGAGACTGTGGTGCACCTCAGCTTCAGTGTGCTTCACTTACCAGGTGGTAAGTTTCACTAAGGATGTGCCTGGCCAATACCTCTCAAAGCCCCTTAAAATCTTTTAGCTAATCTCAGGGCAGGGTTTAGCCCTTTGAGTTATATCTTCACTGAAATCTTTTCACTTCAGTGGTGGCTTTCACTTGAAGTCAACATATCTGTCTAGCCACTGGGCCTGCCATCCACCAACTGTCATCATTAGGTTTAGGTTCAATTTCACAGCAGAGATTTTCTGTTGACTTCACTGGAAGAAAAGGCATACATATTCTGTAGCAATACCTTATTTCCATTCTGTAGCATGGGTCCTGCTGTAAGCCTGAACCATCCTCCCTTATAAGGTATTTTCAAAGCACACTTGAAATCCCTTTAATCTTACCCTGTTCAGAAATAAAGTCCATGCTGTCTTCCCCTGACTATCTGAAAAGCATCCTTACCAAGAGAGTTCGCGTTCATCTCCCACAACACGTGTAACTGAACTATGCTTTCAGAAAGTTGCTGTATTGATCTCTCCACTGATAAAAGAAGTCATGTTTAAAGACATTTTTTACTGCTGACATGACTGCACAATAAGCAGGATAGGATAAAAAACATGTTCTTCCTTCCTAGCAGACAAAAGGAATCCCGTGACTACTCCCACAATGGAGAAAAGCAGATACTAATGTAAAACCAATACATTAATCATGTTTGATTAAGTAAACAGTGACTTTCCTACTGCGGTGGCCACATGCCCATGTGTAATATAGACTCTCTGGTCCGCTTAACTGAAAACTAAATTGGGCTAAAGCAGCAGCTCTTCTGTCTGCTTTCAGGCAGATTCAACAAGGGCAAATTCTGTTAAAGGTAGTTGTTTATGTTTCTAACCTAGCTGAAGTTAGTTTATATATTTGTATTTACACGTATGTATGCACCTTCTTGATGGACTATATTGATGAAAATGTAGGATTGAACTAACAAACAAAATAAACATGGGGAGAGGAGTGGAGGATCAGATCCCATCCCGGGAAGATCTATGACAGAATAGGATCTCCTTTGTGCAAAACAGAGATTGTGCCAACTTCTTGGTCATCTGCCTAAACCATAATGTGTCTTTAATCAATGCATTTATTTTAAACTCCCCCAGCACCTTGAACTGCCCAATTTCAGCCCCAGCTTTCACAGATCAGAGCAGTCAGGTACCCAAATCAAATCCAAAACCAAGGGGTTTCTCTGACCACAGACACACTCATCCTTTCCTCCTCCAGCCTCTCCTCTATGACCTCCACACCCAAGGCAAGAGGGCACCCAGCAGGGGAGCGGCTTCCAGTTCACACTCAATGCCTTGATTCAGACACAAGACATCCCACCTTTCTGTCCAGCTTCCCACACCGGTGTCCAGGCTTTGAGTCAAGGTTCCCAGAAGCAGTCTTCCTTTATTCCTTCCAGCCCTGGAGCAATGCCAAGGACTCTGGTCCACTGAGATCAGTAGAAAACTTCTCTTGATTTGAAGGAGTCTCCCAAAGCTCAGTGGTGGAGCTGGGAAAAGAAGCCAAGTTGGAGAGATGCTGACCAACACAGGACCTTCTCTTCTTCCAAAATCAGCTGTCAGTCCAAAGACTCACTCACATCTAGCTTCTCTTTCACAATTTCTCCATCATTTTCTCCCAATTCTCCTCTACATCTATACTATCACTTAAAAGTTTATAATCTTTTCATTCAAAGCCTAAAGAATTCCAGACAAACTTGCTTACTTCTCTATAAAAAAATGGGACCTGTGGAAAAAAAGCTTTTATTATAGCAGGAAATGAAATTATTAATATTCTAATGACAAATTCACTTTCCCTTGAAAGTACCTACCTTTTTCTCTATTTTGACACTCCAGCATCATCTTCAGCAGAAAAGGTAAAATGCCACTATTCTAATTAGGAATTCATTGGTAGCTACTGTGCTTTGGTATAGGTGATCAGATACAGCAGAGAATGATGAATCAAGACCCCACACTTAAATGGATGGACAGATGAAAAGCCTTCCTCCAGAACCTGGAGGACTCTGTGCTCACACACAGTGGTCTTGATTATTTCTGCTGTGATGAAGGGAAGCCACACTACCCAACGAGCATAGTGGTTTAGCTAATGAAAAGGACATTCAAAACAGGTCCAGGGGAACAACAATCATTGCATAAATGAACAAACCTCTCAGGAAAAAAAAAGCTATCTTAGTTTTGGCATCACTGACTGATAATTTCAGCCTCTAATTTTCCACCCTAAATTGCAGTTTTCTGGCAATTTTTTCCCCTTTTCATGTACATTCAGGTAAACACGCTTTAAGAACTGCAAGACTTCTATCAAGCTTTTCTTCAGCTCCCCCTCCTATTTCTACCCTGCTAGCATCACCCTGGGAAAGGGGCTCTGATATCAGGCTGAAAGAAAGTCAATAGCTGACAGCAAGGAAATAATCTGAGCCATTGATCATCACTTCAGGCTTCAGATTCAATACAAACCAAAGGGGAGACACACGCTTATAAACACACACAAAAAAGGGAGTGAATATATTAACTCACGGAATTGCTAATGTGATTAATGAGCACAAGAAACACTGAAAAAGATGCATCCAGAGAATGAAGAACTTGCATATTAAATCACTAAACATCCATTTTAAAAGGCAGAGTGAGAGAACAAAATATTCATCTATAGGTATCAGATTTGTGATTCAACCATCTAAACTCCCATGGCAATATATAGGATATAAGAATGAAGTGTCTAAATACTCTGAGCTGGCTTAACTACTTCATGCCAGCCTAAGGGCAAAAGTGACAAAAAGTCATTTCTGACTGATACTCATCTCCTGAACTGAGCTGAATTCTTTTACTAAGTTCCTTACCAAAAACATTCAAAAGAAAAAGAGCTCAGCTCTGTGAAAGGATGTTGATTCCACATTTAAGCTTGCCAAGGATGCCCTGAACCTTGGCAACCGATTTTTCCTGGAAAACAGCTACATTACCCAAGACAATATGACTCATATTTAAAGATATGCTTCATTCTATCATCAAACTCATCTTTTACAACTCTATTTTGCAGATTTGTATCTTATCCATTAGTGAGGCCTTTGTTTTACATAAATCCCATTTTCCTATCAGATATTTATATAGAATTTCAGCAGGCTATCAGAAGCTGAGCTACTGCATTGAGCTTATTGACTACATGAAGTAATTTTCATAATTAATTCACACAGCATTCTGAAAATGAAAAGTCTCAAGGATATATTATGGTCAGGCAATACCCACCAACAGTGAAGATGAGTAGATTTTTTTTTTTTTTTTTTTTACCAGAGTAAGCCAATATTGAGGAGGTAACACTCCACCTAGATACATTGATATTTACTGAGCAATAATAAAATACATAATTATTGGAATGATATAAAGCATACTGAAATCACATCCATCATCCTAATATACATTACCCAGTTACCAGACACTAATTTTCAAAAGAACTGGTACGTAAAGGACAACAGTTCTATCCATTCTTTAAAAGTCTTTTTTCATATGAAAAGTCAGTCCAAACATTTTTAACACCACACTCAAGACAGGATAACTTTAATGTCAGTTATAATTAATTATTACTTGTATTTAATATAACAAAATAGTCATGTTTTAATGGGCACACAGAACTGGTAATGACTCTTCTTATCAATGATTAACTCCAATAACTTAATTTATAAAATGCACCATGAAGATACTCCTGAATTTGAGTCTTCAATTCGGACCATGACAGGCAAGTGTACACTAACGTAATCAGTAAGGGACACATCTGGAAAAGCCCAGGGATCTAGCTAAACAGTTCTGATATACTTGAAGTCTTTGTAAAGAAAAAAGAAAGCCTCTCCTGTGAGACTTCCTAATTCTTCCTGCTTTAGACTATGGTAAAAAGGAAGAATTAGAGTACCTTTTTTCTCCAACAGTATTTACATAAGTAACCATCCACATTCTGACTGAAGTTCCGAGAGAACTGCATTTCAGGTAAATATTTTGCTCTTGAGAGGGAGGTACATCAACTAATTTAATTTACACACATTAGCTGTGTGTAAGGAATTGTGCAGACCAAGCAGCAAGCAGTGCGAGATCCTTCAGAGCTCTTCCGAAGCGCTGATGGATGCAGACATGCAGACTAAAAGCTGTCAGGGGAGGCTCCCACAAGTACTCAGCACCAAGCCAAGGCACTTTCTGGTGCTTTCCCAGTGCTCAGGATCAAGTCTTGCACTGAGCTTTGTGGTCAGCCATAGCTGTGCTGCTCTTTTCCTTCCTCAGCCCCAGATTCCCCCCTCCAGGACAGTCTCCAGTGCCCATACGTTCTCAGATAAATCTGGATACAGGCCTAGCCCTTTCTCTTGGAACAGATATTCAATTAAATTCTGCTTTTCAAAATGATCTGTGCATGCATCTCTGTGTAATTGCCTCACCTGTGCTCCAAATAACACCTGAAATTGGAAAAGATCATGAGTGATATTCTTGGCAGCGTTAATCACACTGCTTTATTGACATCAACTTGTATTATACTGATCTACACCATCTGGTCCCAAATCTAATTTGCTTTTCACTGTCTACTTGCCAGCAGTTTACTTTCAATATTTTTCTGAGCTGGTGGAATGAGAAAAGGCTGGTCTGCTTCATTTTCAATTTGTAGTCCGGCTGCCTCCTGTCAGCTTCACTTCTGCAAGTCCTGCCTAGCATAAAGTTGTTCTATTTCTGATGCAATCAAGACTTATTTCTTCCCATTAAAAAAAGAGTAACATTAAAAAGTAGTAACTCTACATTTTCACAGACCAGACCTTCACATTATGTTTAAGAGAAAAGGATAATGTCCCCAAGACACAATTTCCATCCCCCCCCATCTTGGCAGCTGTAGGTTGTGTTTAGATTTGACTGAGCGTGCTGGCTTCTGTTCGTGAGACAGATGTTATCTGATGCGACCCTTGATACCACTAACGTTATCTGTGGGTTAAACTTTATGGAACTGGTTGGATATCCAGGCATCAGGGATCCATTTCTGAATCACTGTCCCACGAATTCACCCTGAAATGGTCTCTAGCATCAGGAGTCTATGCACTGTTCCCTGCCTGTTCATTTTCCAGTGTTATTTCAAACCTATGAATCCAGTATTAGTTACTGGACTCCCAAATTAATGCCTGTCAGCTTACCAGCCTAGAAGAAATTCTATCCATTTTCTGTTGAACGCAACAGACAGTTCAGAAAACAGTTCATGTGGAATACTAATATTCCTTACATTTTAAGTGCTAGGATTAGGTCCTTCTATGCATATCTAAAGACTATAAGATAGCAAAAATATAATTAAAAAAATCAATTTCTTTCAGCATTTCTTTACCAAAAAATTCACAAACCTTCTATTTATAGATTTTATAATTGCTAAATCTAGAGATAAGTAGACTTGTTTTTCAAGACTAACTCAACCTACTTATGAATCTCCACCTTCTTTTGGCTATAGTTATACGAGATGACACATTTATGACACTCAGTGAATTCCAACTCTCCTCCTGTTGGATATCATTAGCCCCCTTGTTAGCTGAGTCTTTCCTGTCAAAATGAGCTCATAAGTTTAAGCAAACTGGATCATCTTTATTAGAATGACTTAAAATCTCAGGAGCAACCCCATTAAGGGCTCTATGGCGAGTAGCTGGGAACAGAAACCTCTTTAGCTCACAGGCTCCAGTGGCAGAACAAATGTAGAAAATGGGTAGTTTTGTGGGTTTTTTAGAGCATGATTCCTCTCCTAGTTCCACGACTCATCTCCCAGTTCCAGCCTTCTGCTTGCATGGGATCATTTCCATCTCACCAGTCTACCAAGCCAGCCTCTGCCCCCCACCACTGCTCTGTCCTCCCAGCAAGAGCCCATTTAAAGAAATAAGAGCATCCACCTCATAACCCTAGACATGCTGTACAGTATGATTCATCTTTGCAATACTGTTTTAATGATACAAGTGTTGAAGCCTGGCATGTAAATTCTTGCCAAGGATGAAGAGGTCAGAAGCAGTACTCAAGGTCACACATTCAAATTTAGGCACGTCTGTACTCTTTCACTCTGTGGTGTATCGATCCTCGACACTGTTGCAGACAGGGAGATCGAAAGCATGGCTTGTACTTTTCTCAGTGTGTCAAACATGCAGGGCTGTCTTCACGTGGGACATCCCATTTTACTTTTAAAAGCAGTGTACAGCAACTCAAGGCTCCTTTCCTCGCTCTGTGCAAAGTAATCAATTTTAGGGCTGACCAACACGCAATTCATCTTAACAGTGCATGGAGTGCTTGAAATGGGAGAGGAAGGTGAGTAGATGGGCCAGACAAGTTCTGAATGAACTATCAGATTAAAAGGTCAGCCTATCTCGTATTTCCAGCAGGCACTGGAGCCACAGGTCATAGTGGTAGGTAAGAAAGGACATGTCCATACAACCCTCAAAACACACCTGTCTTCAGGACTGGGAAGGGATGTTAAGCCCGGTCCAGCAACAATTGTAAGTCTCCCACCCACTGCTGAGATGATGTTGTGCAGGCAAGGCAAGCCATAAACAGCGTCCTTCCAAGGCAAATCAAATCAGGAGATTAAATCAGGGGCTGTGAAATCCCGAAGAACACAATCTCTGTCCAAAAGAGCATTTACACACTACCTAGTTCAGACATCTAGGCACAACAGCATGAACAGGCTCCTTGGCCTGCACCTTGCCTGGTCAGCTAGCAATATCACCTTTAACTTCACACCAGTTCAGTGGAACACAAGAGGCTGAATGATCACATGCTACAGCAACAGAACCTGAGAAGTGGGACTTAATTTTACCTTCAACTCACTTATTCATGCCTCAGCTAAAATCATTCCTAAACTTTGGACCATCTACTAACTGAGCATTATTCAATAAACTCTGACCCTGCTACTCAGCCCCCTAGGGAAATTTATTTCTGACAACATTTTAGAGCCATCTATGTACTGCTTCTAACCTCTAAGTTTAGAGACCAAAATCAAACCTTTCCAAGACTACAGGATATATGTTGCTGAAATTTGGGGTGAATGCTTAAGCATTGCAGAGAAAAGCAGGTCATAAATCCCATGTCAAAAAGGCAAAGGAAACACTGCCAGAGAAATCAAAATCCAACACTGAATAGCAATGAAGTGAAACTGGGCTATCAGTATTTTCTTGGCCCAGCTGAATCAAGTGTGCCCTGCACAAGTCTATAGCTACCATTGGGTAAAGCAAACCTAAAGGTAAAATTCAGTTTTCCTGAACAATTAGCTGCCTAATTATAACCTCCATGCAGCAAGTTACTTCAACAGCTAAGCAATCCCATTAACCTCCCTAGGACTACACAGAGGATTGATGCGAGGTAAATGCGTGTTGCTAGACCCTGTTTCAAAGTGAGGGTTTCGCAACTAAGAAGAAGTCTGTGGGTTATCTATCCATCTTCCTAGGCTTTCAATCTTGCAAATATACGGGCACCCACACATATCTATGCTAGTCAAGTAGAATCGATGTCCCTTGGTGTCCAAGTGAGGAAGAAAAAGAAAAAGTGGAAGAAAAACATGTGGCTGAAAAGATCTCAGCTACTCAAAGGGTTTATGCAGCAGCAAGGAAGATCTATGGTCTTTATATCCCTCTCCTAGAGGCAAGATTTCATTTTTCGGTTAAAAACTTCAACACCCACTTGCTGCATGTGAACAGCAAGTTTCTCCTGTGGCTAAAATTGATAGGATGCCATATGCTATAAAAGGTTAACACCACCACTATTGTAATCCTTGGCCACAACTTTCATTTTCTTAATTTGCTGACACAGAGTAATGTAGGGCTGTGATGTATGAGAGAATACTAAACAATCCGAGTTACAAATTTTCTCTGAATGTCTAGGCTGACCTTTGAAGCTTTCAATAAAAATATAATTTAAAGAGGGGGGAAAAAATGTTAACATGGAAATGGAATTACAGGAACAGGACAAAATTCATTCCTTTGACTTAGTATCTGCTCACATTTGATGTCAGTTACACAGTTGTACATCACAATGAGTGGAAAAAATATTTCACTCCATTCTAAAAGCAGGCCACACATAAATGATTTATTAACTGGAAAGGAACCGACAGCGCTCAGGTGTTGGGGGATAGGCACAACCATAGCACTTCGTTAATGATCTGAGCATCCTCCCTTTCACACACAGGCCTGATTTCTCATTTAGGGCTGTTTTACATTACTCCAGGAGCACAAAGGGAACTTTGCGAGCCTTTTTTATTTACATCTACCCTAGGATGCCACGCATTGCTAGAGAGGTGAAATGCAGCTTTTGTGTACATGACAACCTGGCCTGTGGTATTTTAACAGAGCAAGAAAAACTTCAGGAGGAGCTGCCAGCACAAGTGAGAAGTGCTCCCTCCAGTCCCACAGCCTGTCTCCACAAAAGCAGAGCAGCAGAGGTTTCCAAACTAGGCATTAAGTGCACCATATAAGAGGTAAGTATGGCTATTAATATTCTCCAGAGATTCCAGAGCAAACGTTAGTTGACACGGGTATGCTTCCCCCGAATCGCTGTCAATTAGCGGTGCTGCTTGAAACACAAGGTATGCGTGAAATAAGGTCAGAAAGAACAGGAGAAAACAAAAAGCCAGTCTGGTGGTCCTTGAGATAAATGTGACAAAAGATTGTCCTTTTATATCAGGCAAGAGGGAGCAGGAAGAAAAGTGATGTTAACTCCTGGGGGGTGGGGGGGTGAGCTGGAAAGCTGAGACCATGCCAGCTTCCGTGGAGAGAAAATGGGTTTCTTCTCATTTAGGGAAAACCCATGAGTCAGGATGTTTCTCGATGAACCACGTAAGAGAGAAAAGAATCCACTGGCCTCAACAAACAGCTTGAGAGTCAATAACCCACTCTCTTCCTCTGAGCTCTTTGGTAAAGGCTGAATATGATCTGCTCGATTTTCATGACAAATTTTGCTGCTGTTCTCCAGTAAGAATGAAATTGGAGAGGGAAGGAAACACACACTGGACATCACACAAGTAAGGGTGGAAGCAATAGTGCATTCATTGATCCAGAACACCAATTAATAGTCATATTCCACTGCCCTTGTGCAGAAAGGACCTGCCTGTATAGAAAAAAATCTCTGCATTAGCAAAGCCTGCTCTTAGCTGCCCCGATGTTTGTCAAACTTTCCTCTTGAATCACTGGTTATAAGACCCAGCACCACTCTTCTAATGTTTGGCGATATTTTCTCCCAGATCCAGCCTGCTGCAGAAGCAACAGAGAAGACACAACTCTGAGATACTGATAGATATCCTTAATATTTGGCTTATGCAGGGGTCTACTTTTTGTCACCTTTCCCTGACACCACAAGAAGGACATGGTAGTGCTCAGAGCAAGCCAAGGTAGACCACCACAAACTCTCCATGCACTCAAACTGGATGCTGTGCACAGATAGCTCCCCCAAATCCTCCCAGCCCCGCTGTGACGTATAACAAGACAGTTTTTAAAAGCGCTGCCATAGTATTTAAATGCACCACAGCTTGCTATAGCAAGTCCGGCTTTTCATGGTCCAATGGTAGTTAATTTTCTAAAGGTCAAATTTTACATGTTTATTTTGACTGGTGCCTTGCCTAATACAACAACACAGCTATATTAATAGTTTACAAATTAAATGCTCAGCTCATTCTAGGAAACTGTGCAGAGTTTTGCTCTATTTCATCCAGAGAGTGACATTTCATCCCAGAAAAGGCCAGGGCAGCGTCCCAGCACAGAACATCTGGTTGGCTAACACAATGGAGCATAGCACCTGCAAACACGCTCAGTGTTTGCTTTGTAACTATTTGTCCCCCATCTGCCTAAAAATATGGTTTTAGGCTGTTAAAATCCATTCCTTGCCAGGGTAGTCTGGTGTGATAATGCAGCCTATTTGTCTTGGAAAGTCCTCATTTCTGGGCCATGCATGGCTAAGCCAAAATTTCTGGAAGGTAAAAGGGGGAAGAGGAGGTTTTCTTCCCTCTTTTTCCTCTCTGCATTTTTTTCACTAGTTTTTGCAGCTTTTTAGACATTCTGCTGAGCGTCTAGTGGGATTGGGCTGAGCCAAACAGCACAGTTAAGAACAAACAGAGATGGATTACAGCAGGGTCTGTGGTTTAAAATCTATCAACCAGGGGCTAAGGAAGTACAAACAAACTAATAAAGGCAGAAAATTATGAAATCCTGGCCTTAATGCCAAGTAAAATTTCTTAATTTAGAGCTCTCTTAATGGCTGAAACCGCCACCAAGTTGGCTCTAGGGGACAATCGCTCCTCCTGCCAGACCCTTCGTTTGGAAGGGAGAAGACCCAGGATTCCAGCCAGCCTAAGGTGTTAGTGGGGGAAGAAGGTTTCAGGAGGAATAAGGCTGGGGGAATGCAAAAGTCTTGTAAAAAGTCCTGCCAAAAGGGAGGTGCAGTATTATAGCTGAAAGTTTGAGATATATTGGGTAGGCTTCAGTCCATTGGCCAAATTCTCTCCCAGTGGATATAGGCTGCGAAAATATAACAGGACTGACCACTGAAAAATCCACCCAGGGGCCTGGAAGGAGCTTCCAGAGGCCCAGACCTAGCTGAAGCTGGGGCTAGCAATGATGTGTCACAGGCTGGAAAGCAGAGGACACGTAAGGTGGGAAGAAGGACAGCAAGGGGGATGGATGAGCCAGCTGTTGTTACTGCTCTGCTGCTGGCAGCTCCTGGCCACATCCCTTCATGGTCACAGCAGCCAAAGGCCAGTTTCAACCACCTCTTCCTTGGTTTTATTTTCTTAGTTGAAAGAAGCATTGTTTTTAAAGAAATAAAAAATAATGAAGAAATAAACCCCACCCCTTTTTTATTTAAATAAGTGGCATGGATTTCACCTGAGAAGAGACAACAGCATGGTGTTGATGTCAGTGTCTGACAGCAACTTTCCAGTGTGTCAGACCAACAGACCACATCTGAAAGGCCATTTCTCCTCCTACACTACTTCTTTAACTAACCTGTAGGAGCTGCTGACACTTTGCACCACTGAATGCCTGAGTCAGTGATGGCACAATGAGACTTTGTTATAAAGGACATATAGGGGAATAAAATGCTACACGGGATATTCCTCCTGGCTCAGCCACACGCTGTGTGGCCTTCAGCAAGTCAGTTCACCCCTTCATATCACAGTATGTCAATGCTGTTGGAAAACTGGGTGAGAAACAGGAATCCCACTGAAAGCTAGATGCTACATTTGAGTTGAGATTCTTCTCAATAGCAGTTACCCATGTGTGTTAAATATGACCGCAATTTTCAGATACATGAAAGAAGGTAAAGCTTGACCTAGCCTTCAGTCAAGAAGAATCCAGCTTATGAGACAGAGCTATTAAACAAGAGCTGAAGTTCAATATGTCTGTGATGACTCCTCCCTCCTTTTACACATGCAATAAGCCTGGACACCCCTCTACTAAGGCTGTACAGCTGTGGTTGTCCAGAGGAAGAAGACTGGCTGGAGACCAGAGCCTGCACAGGTGACCATCAGAGCAGGAAAGACTGTTCACTAGACCGTATTAAGGAAGCTTCAGGAGCAACACATCGTTATTTAACATATCGACTGACCAGAAACTCTAACATGACTTGCATTAAAGGGAAGTGCAGGGTCTCTGTTAACTGTAGGAAAATTTCTGTTCACATAGACTAGATTAAATTCAGATTTTTCTCCTTCTGGATTCTCTCACTTGCTCTGTTGACATCTTTAACAAGAGCTGAGGATTATTACTGCCATTTTCAATCCACATAGATAATTTGGAAGCCTGTGGGTTGCATCAATCAGGTGAAAAATTATTTAATACACAAGTAATCAAAACACACTGGTTTGTCAAAGTTAATCATGCTTCTGGGATTGCATCTGGTTTTCTCCTTTTCTCTTTGTTTTATGTGGTCACACCAGCTTTGCACCCCCAACACAGAAGCTGCAGTCACATATGAATGACAAATTCATATGCCAGCATGGAGGGGTGGGTAGAGCACCCTGCACCTAGCTGTAACTCAGTAAAGCATTCATCCCCTTGGTTTGAGTCCACGGCATGGCGTTCTCTCTGCTTTGTGTTGAGAGCACGAGTTCTTCTACGTGGATAGAAGACATAACAGATTTCCAAATTAATGCTTACCTGGATTGCCAAACGCGTCTTGAAATTAGATTTGTACTGCAATTTGCAAAGACTCCAAATCTTGCTAGCCTGTCTTAAGCACTCTTCTAAATAAGTGTAGATAAAACAAGGCATGGTCAGAGCAAAGTGCCAAATGAGTTGTGACATCCATTTTCAATTAAAGATAGCAGTAATTGAAATGCATTTAGCTCCACTGAAATATTCCAGGCTGGCAGACTTCAGGAGAGATTCAGCATGGGCAATGAAAGAGCTTATAGTCATTACATTCCTACCTCCTTCCTAGTGTGCTTCAAACCTACCCTAACAAACCACATTGTTAAAAACAACGAGAAGATCCATTTGACACAGTCCTTGAACAATTCACAGGGACTGCCGGCCAGAGTGTCCACTAAAAAGAGGGCAAGGACAGAAGAATTGCCCTTTTAACCTTCTTTGTAACCTCTCTCTTTGTCTTGCCCATGCTATCTTCCATTCTTCCCATCCCCTCATCCCCAAGAGGCAGGAGGCTCCGACTTTTCAGTTTCTAGCTCCTTCCTGAGCATATCTGCTGTTTGTCAAGCACAGGCATTAAAGTATAGTACTCTTTTTGTCTTACTCTAGTGAGCATGTTTTGGAGGTCTTATATGAAAGGTAAGTACATGTGTGCATAATACAGTCATTTTTCATAGCAAGAAAGACATCATAATTGAATAGCATAAATCAGATATCATTAATTATATGGACAGATTCCCCAAATTACTTGCTGAAAGTAAGATGAAGGGGAAAAACGTTCTTCCTATAACAGCAATGAGTTAATGATGTATATTTCCTTCTTGTAACATTTTTCAAATTAGAAGTTTACACAGAACTGGTTTTGACCTGTAACTGAACCATCCTCAACTTCCCAGGAACAGAAAACCTGGTTAAGGATTTCTTGCTGGCTCTTCCTTATGAGAAAGTCAAGAAGCCCTGGTCACCCCAGGACTTTACACATTACAATACAGATACACAAAAAATTTAGTTTTCCTGATGTACAGCATTTGCAATCCAAGCAAACAGGAATAAATGAAAGCAGTTGTCATTAAAATAACTTGTAGAAAACGCAGCCTGCAGATGTAATGAGGGGCATAAATATAAGAGCATCCACTCTCATTGGTATTATTTTGGTGAACAGACTGTATTTTAACTATTGAGTCATGTCAAAGTATGTCACACAAGGGAAAAATCACTAGCTAAGCAGATAAAGACAGACTTACATACAGTTCCAAATGCTGTGATAAATATTTAGATGTGCAACTATAGTGCTATAGTATAATAAAAACACCTATTTTAGGCTAATGTAAATGCATCTATATCTCTTCACTGCAGTACTACTATCTACAGATCCTTCAGCAGATAGACTCCATAGGTATTTTTCAGGATGTACCTAGGTGTGGGTTTTGGCAAACAGTCAACCTGTGCAGCTTTGAGTTTCAAAATTCCCCCAACCTTCATTATTTCCACTCATGATTTTGGTTTTCTGTCTCCCAGCCAGAATAAGACCAGCCAAACATTTAAATGTAAACTTGTCAAGATGCCTCATCTCTGTTATTTTCCAGCGAGGTGTGGAAAATAATAAACTCCTGTTTCTACTGGAGCCATATGGAAAGAGAAAGCTTTCATACCCCTGGCCTCAGGCAAAGCCACTAGACCAAGCTGGAATTATTAACAAAATCCATGGGCCAGAAGACAAGGTGGGGCAAGAAGATCAGAGCCCTCAGTGTTCACTTTGATTCACCCAGTCTAAGGTCAAAATTTATTTCTCCTGCTGTGTTGGACACAAATGTTAGCAGATACTTTGGCATCACTGTGCCAACAGCATTTTGAGGTCTCTGCAGCTGCAGGAGGTACTCATGAAAGGATTTGTCTCCCAGAGCAAGTGTACTGTTCTTAATAGGTTTTAATGCAGAGGAGGTAGAGAGGAAGGAGTTCACAACTAGCACACATGGTGTTAGGGGATTTCTGTTAAAGAGATTCATTTAGGAGGGGAGTGGGGAATGGCAAGTAGCATACACATCTATATATTTCCATACAAGACAGAAACGGACAAGCAGAAATCCCTGACTTGTTATTGATATGCTCAGCATTTCCCAATAGATCCATTCTGTAAATCCTTTTGCCCATACCTCTCCCAAGTGACCAATGTGCACCTCGGGGTTCCCCCATGTTGGCCAGCCCAAAGTGAGGCACTTAGAGATTGCCAAAATCCTGCAACAGCAACTGAAGCATCATCCTACAGCCAGGAAAAGAATAACGTCCATGACCCCGGCCTTCTCATATCTATCTCCTACACTCCGAGTCTCCACCTCCAGCTCTTAATATGGACCTGGAAACTCCTGTGATGATGCACAGATCCAGAGACACAATCCCTCACCCACTTCCTTCATGGGAAGAAGGTGTGTATATTAAATGGTCAGAAATCACCACAGACATAAGGACAAAAGCAGGTCCATTCAACTCCAGTTATGTGCAAGCTAGCAATGTTAACTCCTCCTACGTCCCTCACTAATGCAGAACATTTATCACTAATAGTGGAATAATAATGAATTCCACCGGCTACAGAAACATTGGAGTAGCACAGATGGATAAACTATCTTCTTTTCCCCCAGGCTTGCTACACCTGCAAATATACCAAATTTAAAAACAATGTTGATAATATTAGGTCCTAAAAGACCTTTTTCTGATTCCACCTGCACAAAGAATGAAGCATTGAACAGGAAATTCACAGTTCTCCATTTTCCAATGGCACAGGAAAAAGATTAAATGGACCCAGCAGTGAAATACTACCCAGACCTGTCATTTGACCAGCAGGGAATGCTGATATTTGCAGTGATCCTTCAGGTCTGAGCTTTCTAGCCCACTCATATCACATTCCTCCTACACAGTCTGCCTCGTTCCCTCCTTCTAAAAGGGCAATTGCTGATCTATTTATGCAGGGCTGACAATGAAGGCAACCAGATCATGCTCAGAGAGAAAACAGCAAAGAGCTTTGCGGCTCAAGGACCCAATATGGCGTGTTGGATGCTGTTGGAAGGCATCTGCAGAGCTGGCTGTATTTACAGAGCTGCTGAGTGTTGATGGCTGACTTCCTCCTGAACGCGAGCCAAGCATCATGGGCATCTGCTATTAACGAGTGAGCAGAGGATCCTAACGGGGCTCTTGTCAGGCTGAACAGTACATGCAGTTTATTCTTGCTGCAGCTTCTGAGGGTGGTTACTGCATGCTGAAAGGCCCTACTGAGCCGAGGGTGCCCACAGAAAAGGGAGAAGGAAAAGAGAGCAAGCATGAGGCTCAATTCCCTGTGCGCTGCCACTTCAGGCAGCACCCTAAATCTTCCCATGCCTCCCTCTATTTGTAAAGTCAGTACAATACTGCACATTTCAGAGAGCTGCAAAGAAGCCACTAGTGCCTGCAACTTTGATGAGCTCTTTAGACAGCAGATCCAGAGTAACACAATTCACCTTCTGCATGCCTTGAAGCTCCCACGCAGCATGTCCATATACAATACATCTCATCCTCCATTTTGGTACATTAGTTTAAAGGAATGAAACCCTAAACAGAACAGTAAAAAACGTGCAGGAACAATGGGTATGTCCAGCTGCCAACAAAACTAAACTGCAGCTGGCTCCTGGGAAGCCCAAAGGGACCTTCAAGGTTGGGAACATGAAACGTAATTTCTGGTTAAGTCAACCAGCTGGTCCCTCTGGTCACAGGGGTTACTGGCATGGGGCTGGTATTGCAGACACCCAGATGACAACACCTTCCCATCCACATGCCCAAAGCCCTTTCCAAATAGAAATTACTATATGTTGTGCTGCAAGGATATGAGAAGGGAAACAAATGATGACTCTTTCAGGCCTTCTGAGGACAACAGAACATTTGTTAGCCAGTCGTCAAAGCACTGGATCAATTCTGACATGTTTTTCCCCCACCCCGTCCCCCTTACACTTGTGTAACTCAGTAGTCCAAGCACAAACTTAATTGCACACTGGGCTCAAGCACACAGCTATTGCAACAAAACAGGGAAGCTGCGTGCAAGCCAACAGCTCTGTAGCTAACCTCCAAACTGCCTACCCATGTTAGCACACAGAGGCTTTTGGCATGAAACCGGTTTTTATGAAACTGGATGGCTAACATTTCAAGTTCCTCTAAAGGCACCAGGAAAACAACCAAGTTTAAAAAAATAGTGGTGAATTTTGATCGGTTTTGCAGGTGTGAAGAAAACATAACAGAGAAGAAAGAAACCCCTAAGTGGTGAATAAACCCCAGGCTGATGCAGAGGAAAGCAAAAGGAAGCTTACTACAGTGATGAAAACTTTCCTGCAACTCCAGGAAAGGGCTTCAAATCTCTTAAGAGGAAATTCTCTCCCCAGATTTTTCAGACTACTCAGGTAGTTCTGTTAAATACTGTTTTAACGCTTCCAAGTCCAACCTCAGCCAGAATTTAGCAAAACAGGCAGTATTTGAGGTATTAAGAAACAGAAAGAGGAAAAATATCAACTGGGATTTTCAGAGACAGCAAGACCAAAACAAGAATCAAACACAAACCCCAACTCTTACCTCACGCAAGAACTACAATTGGTCATTTGCAGTAAAGAATTAAACAACAGCTGAAGAACACCTAGAATATTCTTAAAATGCATATTCCAGCCAGGGGTAACATGGAGTATTCTGGGATTACTGTGCTCTGTACAGAAACAGATTAGGTAGATTCATTGACTCTAAACCCAGCAGAGGCAGCCTATTACCTAGAAGGCTAAATGTCATTGCCAGTCATTAGAGCTTCTGCAGCCATATGTCTAAATTGCTTTCAGGAACAGACTTTTGCTCCAGCACCTCTTCAAAACTCACTTTGGGTTGGAGTCTTTGAATGTTTCACCAAAAGTATGGGAAATAACTGACTCCAGGTAAACCCTGAGCCCACCTCTGCTTAAGCTGACATTGCAGCTAGGAATGAAAAATGGGAAAGAGACACTTTACGTCGTCTTTTTATTTGAATCCGTTCAGCCATCCCAAATGACAAAGTGGGAACAGGGAGAAAATAAAATAAAACCAGCCTTTACAAAAGATGTCTGAGTGTCCAGATTACATTTAAAGCCAGTCTCAGTCTCACTTCCCACCATGCATTACTGAAACATCCCTAGCTTTACGAGATATTGACATTTGAGCTCATTAGTATTACTTACCACTGCAAAGTCAGCAATGCCTTTAACACTGGCTCAAATCACAGAATATGAATTAGCAACTAGCAGATCATCTTAAGGGCTGGGTGGAGTCCCTTCCTTTTCAGCCCTTGCACCTCTCCCCATCCACTGCTGCCATGAACAGGGAAAAGGAGTGCTTGGGATGGACTGCAGAACTGCGATACATGCAACAAGCACCCATAACAGGGAACAATCCGGTGATCTCTCCCTTTGGCTCACTGAGCCTCAAACACAAGCACCAGGAACCAGAGGATCCTTGTTCTTATAGGCAAAAAAAAAATTTTTCCTCCCCCCTCCATTCCCCCCCCTCCTCGTTTTTTTTTTTT
>Ga0065711_1034046_pt1 | contig 24378 bp, 9 predicted proteins | sample Hoacrofraction12_FD_59098 | JGI IMG/M metagenome (GOLD analysis project Ga0065711, IMG submission 59098) | Hoatzin crop microbial communities from Cojedes, Venezuela - Epithelial fraction 12 v2 (version 2) | ecosystem: Host-associated > Birds > Digestive system > Esophagus > Crop | place...
ACAACAGGGAAGTGGCAAGCCGTTCTCCTGGGGAAGAATACGCCTGTGCACCAGCGTAGTCTGGGGCTGACTGGCTAGAGAGCACCTTGTCAGAAAATGTTCTGGGGATCTTGGTGGACACCATGCTGACCATGAGCCAGTCATACGTCCCTCTGGCAAAGAATGCCAACAGTCTCCTGGGATGCATCAGGCAGTTTTTCACCTGAAGAAAAGAATGCTCAGAGGGACTTTACCGGTGTTTGTAAATGTCATATGGGCGTATGTGGAAAGAAGGCAGCAGCAGAAGCTTCTTGGTGGTGCCCACCTGCAGGACAGTGGGCAATGAACACAGACTGAAATACTGGAAATTCCATTTAAACATGAGGAAAAAAAGTCTAACAACATTTCTACTGTCAGTGTGATAAAACACTGGCACAGGTTGCCCAGAGAGGCTGAGGAGTCTCCCTCCTTGCAGTTGCTGAAATCTGGTCATGGCCCTGAGCAAGCTGCTGCAGCTGACTCTGCCTGAGCAGAGGTGGGACAGGATAATCTCCAGACATGCTGACCAGCCTCAGCTGTGGTTCTGTGATTTCATGATGTGGCAATAATACTGCTATATTCCACTCAGTAGACAGAAAACCTGTGGGATGTAAAAGGCCTTAAGTGGCCTTTAGGTTGGAGTGATGCTGTATTGCAACAAGAAATATGAAAGCCTTCAGTCATTTAATTGTGTGGTAATGGATGTTCTATTTCAGCATATGCAAAGTTAGGTTTTATTACTACATAGAAATCATAGTAGAGCAGTCATTAAAACACTACATGATTTTTACAAACTGAAATGCCATACTGGCAGGATCTGTATCTACTGAATTACATTTGCAGAGCTGTTTACTCACCCTTTACAATACATGGTACAGAGCAGAGCACATGTCTATGGTGGGTTTGCTTCTGCAATTTCATGTGTGATGGTGGAAGCAAAATGAGAACTGACAGAACCAACTTCCAGTTCCAACCCCAGGGCCGAAAAATAAAGAAGGGTAAAGGTTTTTTTATAACAACAAAAGTTCAGAGGAATAGGCCAATTTCTATATCAAATGGCGTTTTTGTAGATGAAGAATCAGAATTTATATATAATTCATCTTGCCCACTTACTGTTGTGGGAATTTGGAATTTAAACCAGGCAAGTGTGAAAGCCTGTGTAGGAGGAAATAGTAAATATGCATTTATATTCTTATTCAGAATTATTTCAGAAGTAGAATCCAGTAGATATTTTTTAACTTGTCTTTTATGTTTTGCTATTTATTTAGGATCTGAAGTAATATTCACTTTGCTGTCACAACTAAAAGAAATTAGTGTTCAACAGATTCTTGACTTTTGCCAGGCATATCATTACTTTCTTGCTTTCTTACTGAAAAATACTGAAGGGGTCGTTAGTTTCCTCAACTGTGCTTTCTGAGATGTGAAGCTGCCAAGCATCTTTTCCAGCACTGCACACTGACTCAGTTCTTTCCTAGAGTATGTCTCTACCTATTTGGGTATTGTATAGGACCCAGAGTGCTAACATTTAAATTGCACTATATGTAGTATTTGCCACTACTTCTTTAAAACATTCTTACCTCAGCCTAAGTGAGGCATCCCATTCGGCAGATACCCAAAAAGCACAGAAAGACTATAAACCAGACCAAACAAAGGACATAAGATTCTCTTGCCTTAAACAGAATCTTAAATTACAGAGCTGTGCTGCCTACCCTCTACACGAAATACCCATCTGGGATCCAAAAAGGAGGAGTTTACCAACCAAGGGGATAGGTGACCACCTAGGCTAAAGGATTAAAATTAACGTTTGGAACGTATATTACTAAACACATACAATGACAAAAGGATATCTCTTAAATCTTGCTTCCATGAGAGGCTGCTATGAGAAACTCTCATCAATTGAAGATACAGTTTATATATCCCACTCCTATAAACAAGTGCCTATAGCCTTCAATTATGGACCTGAGGAAAGCCCAGGGTTTTTTCTTTTATAAATGGTAAATTCAAAGGAATTTTAGCCTTTACTGCCTGCCACCTGAGTGAACATTTAAAATATTGCAGTGTCACCCTATAGAGAGTTGAAACACTCTGAACTTCTGTTGTGCTTCAGTGCAGAAAATGAGGATGGGACTCCTTAGCACTAATTTAGGACAGAGGGAGGCTGGAGTCTTCATCCAAGGAACACTTCATTTTTTTTTCTATAATGACTTTAGAATCTAAAAGTCTGGAGAGTTTAAGAGGAGTCACTGATCCTCTAGGTCGCAAAGTCGTGGTGCTGTATGGTGAGTGCAGTGCCCGTCTTTCCAGCAGCAATTTCTGTCTGCAAACGCAGGTGGTTTCAGGCCCATTCCTTCTGTCTGGTGTGGGGATGTCTTGCTGACACCAGTATGGTCTTAATGCAGCAGAGGTAATCATACCTGATTTCTGACAACCTTCTCTTCTCACGACTCCACTGACTGTTTTCATTTTAAAGTAAGAGAAGACACTGAGCACAGACAGGTAATCTTCATCTCTCCCTTTGTACTGAATTTGATGACATTCATACTGAACCCTTGTCTTCACCAGTTCCTTTTAGATGAACACACATTGATTCTCCCATGTAAGGTATTTTGCCCTTCTTGTTTCTTTTTCTCCTGTTCTTTAAACAGTATGATTAATGATGCTGGCCTGCAGAGATGTAGGCGTTGCAAGAGGGAGAAATGAAGGAGTAAGCAAGGAAAGGGGAAGAGACAGGGGACTGCAGTTTATCTAGGATCACACAGCTATTTTAATCATAAGGTAAGAAGAAAAATGTTGCACCGTTCCCATAAGGCACTTCTTTTTAAAAAGCACCAGTGGGTTGAGTGTCTGTGCTTGAAAAGATAAAATTCAGCTAATTTTGCAAGTTACCTTATCTGCATGTCTAGATTTCGTTTTCACTCTTGTTTCATAAACTCATTTCTGCAGCAGACAAGTCAGTGAAGTACATAACATGAAATCTAAAACCTGTTCCCTCCCTCTAACAGGGCTGTTCTGTTAAATACTCTCATGGAACACTTAAGACTATTTAAGTCCTGGAGCTAATAAGCAGAGATTAAAGATCTTTTATTAGAAAGATGTTAGTGAGCTTATCCTTATAATTATAAAACAAATATGCATCTCCTACTCAAAGTATGTTCCAAAGTAAGAAGCACCATATAGACATAAAGTCCAAGAGTGATTTTGCTCCCGTGGGACAAACTGTGAAGTAAAACATCAAAAAAGTGATGCAAAATCAGTGCAAGTGAATACAGAGTCAGATTTCCAATAGCGAGAGATGATAAGTGACTGGTTTGATATAGCAAAGACAGAGATTTTGACTATCTGCATTCCTATTTGCTTCACATTAATACTGAGAAACTCTGGAAAGCTATCTTAGAAATGGAGACTAGATGTTTAGTAAGTGGAATATTTTTAAAGTAATGGAGAAATATTAAAAAGGATTTCTAGTTCATTGCAGATAGCTTCTGTCAACCAGGAAAGTTTCTGTAAATGATCTGTGCAAATCGCACAAAATGTTGGAGGAAGATTTTCAAACAGAAGAACTATATCATCAGGTAGAGTTATGGAGACCTAAGAAAATGAATGTTTTCTATTGTCCCAAATTTTTAAAGTTCATGTGCAGTCAGCAATTTTCTGGGAACAATGTGATTTCTTATATGAAGTTTACTAACAAAGACAATAAATGTTACTCATTCTAAGACCAGTGTTTGAAGAACTATACTGATGTGTCTCAAATACTGTGGCTTTCTTTTAGTGCTGGACAATTGTATATGCTATGTAGCATCACGGTGAAATTATAACTTTTTTCCATTTAAGCAAATTATAGCAAGGAAGACGAATAATTTTTTTATATTACACAGATATATTTTTGGATGCAGGCAAGAGATACTATGTTTGGACTAGAAAGTTAAATTTCTCTAACTATAGAGAATAAATAAATGTCTCTGTGTTGTACCTCTCTGTGGTCCTGAAAACTTGTTAAAGAATTTAGAAACACATTAGTGTGAATTCTGTGCTATGTATGAGTAAAACAGTTGGCCAGAGGCTTTACTGATTGGAGGAAGTTTGCTTTTGCTTGCATTGCATATAAATACAGAACTATATTTGTTTATTGCAAAGAGTGAAAATTCTCAATGTGTTTATTCCTTGACCTTCTATTTTATTCTCAGTAATGCTGTATTTACTGAATAATTAAAGAAATATATAAATTTTTCTTTTGTAGTTAAATGTAATCCCCTGTTCTACTGAGGTGCATAGGGCTGGTTTTGTTCATTTCACTGGGAGTGAATCAGACATTATCTGTCACACAGGAGGAAAAGTTGAACTTTCATCGTAGTGAAAGGTGTTATTCTTTGAAGAGCTTTAAACAAACTTACAAAACTAAAAAAAGAAAGCTCATGAATACTGCTATCCTGGGACTGTAACTGTCTGAACATTGTTCTAGGCAACTTCTCCTTTAAAGACAGATGAAATCTCTGTTTTAGAAGGATGTTGAAAAGCAAAAATTATGTTAATTAAGCAGATAAATTTTAGACTTTTTTTTAAATTACTAAAGAAAGAGGTTAATTCAATGAACAATTTCTTGTGTAATGTGATGCACTGCATGAAAATAGGAATTACATAATTTTATTTAGACTTTGTCAGATATTGTGCACTTCAGAAACCCACGAAGCACGTATATTCGCACAGTGGTGACGAGTTTTCTCCGAGTGAGTTAAAGGGATGTGTGAGAAAATGGCATTCTAAGGATTTCATGGTTTCAGGATTCCTGTCAATTCACAACTCTCTCTGTGCTCACTTGTCACTAATGCTGCATAATAGCTGCATGTGCTTGATAAACAAATCAAGTTTAAATTGCTTGTAGTGACTTACTTATTGGAACAACAGTAGCTGCAAAATGCACTGAATCTGGTGAGATGTATAGCATAGATGTTGGGCAGAATCCTCATAGTCCTTCAGCAACACTGTATGCATTTCTGCAGTTGCCCAAGGACTGTTTTAGTTAATTACAAAATACTTGTTACCTGAAACAGTCAGAAGGAGAATTATTTTGTTACCTTGATAGTTAGAAAATTATACATTACAGATGAAGAGATAAGTTAAAAGGCACTTGAAGAGTTTCTTTCCAGTAACTTTATGAATCTAGATCTGTGTCATGTGTGCACTTACTCTGTGAGGTACAAAACTGTTTCTGCTGAATTGTTTGAAATATAGGAAGCAAAAGAAACCTTGAAAATTTTAAAACAGAGGATTTGCTGTTTGTTAAGTATGTAAAATTCTGCTTAAATACTTCTGCCATTTAGGGAAAGTAGTGTTGTTTTAAGCTGCATGTTGTCAACTGTCATGCAAGGTTCTATGTGCTCATATTATTTCATTTAAAAATATTTATTTCCTGATAACAGCTCAGTGGTGAAACAGGAAGTAAAAAAAACAACTTCTGAAAATATTTTTAATAAAGTTCTGCATGGCATTCTGTCTGTAGCATGCCATGCTACTGTGTGTATAAACACGTGACATCTGTTACTTTGTGCTTATTCACAAACAAACTTTCAGCAAATAATTTTTGCCTTTTTAAGGTGTTTTGGTGAAAACTGTAATAACTCAGAAACTCATCACTAATAGTTGCTTGCTATGAGGCCTTTTTCTATTAATAAAAACCTTTGCATTTTTTAATACTGTTCATGTTGGTACTAAATGAGGTTGTATGAGGGATTTGGGCTTTCCATTTGAAGATCCTGAAATTTGGCTCTAATTTCTTTCAAATAAGAATGGAGTGTTCTCATTTGAAAAATACAGACCTTAGAGTTATAACAAGCTGCATCTGGGGCTTTCTGATTTTTCTTTTTGTCAGGTTTCAAGTGTCAATAATTATAGTATGAAGTCCTTTTACGTGTTTTGATTCAAATAATTGTAATGTCCGATCAGATACAGTCCTCCTGTTTTTTCAAAACTACCTCTACATATTCCTGGTGTAGCAAGCTTGACCAAATGCTTCATGAGAGTTTTTTTCACTGACATATCCATGCTGTTCACTGACAAAGGATTTGATGCTTTGAAGTGCCACATTTAGAGAGAGTGCTGCAGTACTGTTCACAAAGTATTCACAAAGGTGAATACTGAGACAAAGTGAAATAAGTGATTTACCAAAGGTTGATTGGGCAGGAAGAGGGAACAGAACACCAATGTCAGGATTCTCAGTACTGTGCTTTAAGTGTAAACCCATATTACTCCTATAAATGATGTATGCCTCACATAATAACAAGGAATCCTCTGTGCTTCAGTGTAGCTGAAGGAGAAAAGAAGAGACACATTTGGAAGAAGGAAGCTGGTGTTGTTAAGTATTTGAAAAATGCAATGCTTTTTGGTTAAGGTCATGAGTAATGATCATCTCTTTCCTGAGCAGGAATATATCAAATGTGGAAAGGATATCCATCTTGTATATGCAATTTTCTTCATAAACCAGGTTTTCAAAAAATAATTTCTATATGTTGTTGTTCAAAGTTAATTGTGCAATTGTTTATCAATAGTCTTCCACAACTTCGTTTCCATATACTTTTTACTCTGCTCTTGGTTATCTTAACGAAGAAATCAAAAGGCTTAACTTTTTTGAAGTTAACAGCCTCAGAGATTGTCTTGACAATTTACCACAGAATAATAGAAGTGTCCTTTTGAAGACTGGGGAATCAAATAACAGGTGAGTGAATTATAATAAAATATAATTCTGTGGTACATTCTTTCCATGAAGTAGTCAATGTTAATTTTTTTATAAATAGTCTCAAAATAGTATTGATAGGTCTTTACATATCAAGCAGGATAAGAATTAAGAGATGTGACAACACGTACAAAGAACTCCACTAGCCTGAGCATCTTTGTTATTTAGGAGTTGGATTTTGGAGTAAGAGCCCTAACTTTTGAAGAGCCCTACAAAGTGCAGTTCAGCCCAATTTTGCATATAACTGAATTATTATGCTAATTTGTTTATGAGACCTAGAAGCCTACAATGAGGCTAGAGTACTAGAGCCTTAAGGCTGAAAACAATGAGTTTGGACTCAGCTAGGTGTTTTTTACAATGGAACTGACACCCATATCAATTAAGAACTCCAGAAGAAATGGTAAGATTTGTTCCAACCAAGACATCTGCAATAAGCTAGCAACTAGGAGTTACTGTGGAGTTAATGATTAAAGGGAACAAGTACGAATTAATGTAACTTTTTTTTACAAGTAATCTTTTTCTTGTTAGCTCTAGGCCTACAGCAGTAATCTCTGGCTAGAAATCTGTTATGTTTGCAATATGAGGGTATATACTGCATAAGAAGTAATTGCTTGCTCATGCTGTGAGGCACTTTTTGTTAATGTACCCCCTACTATCACAGAAGAGGCGAGATGAATAGACTGTGTGTTTAGTTTTATGCTTATTCACAATGGTGTAGCTTGTGCATTTTATTCATGGGACTCATTTTACCATTAAATTTCATAGCAACGTTAAGTTTCCTAACCCCACATTTTAATAGCCAGGTTCTACCCAAGTGTACTGTATAAGATGCTGGAAATGTTTTGCAGCATCAGTGGAGGGAGAAATCCAGGATATCTTAATTCAATTTTTCCTTTTGTGTATTTTTCTCTTATACTGTAGGTTATAGGGTAAGAAAAATGGCTTCAATCTGGTACTCTTTGTCCAAGCTCTTGATTTTCCTCCCCTTCTTTCCCTTATTTAGTTTCTTATTTTCCCCTGGGTAACAGAGAGAAGGGCAGACTGTAATATTGAGAGCAAGAAGGAGAAGAGAGAATGGGAAATTCTTGCTCCTGTAGGGATGGAGTAAATTCAGGGATGACAGTTATTATGAAAAGTTAGAAAGGAAACTTGATCTAGCTCTTTGGAAAATACTGCTGTGTCTTTGAAGAAAGTCCCTTTTTCCTAAGCCTCCTAAGTTTTGTTTTCTCTTCTCTTCCGATTGTTCTTAATTTCTAACTCATGAACCCTTCCTGAGAAATCCCAAGGGCAGCCCAATGTGCTTCCCTCACACTTCTGCTGTTCTAAACCACTTATTGCCCATCATAATGGTATTTGAATGCCTGACAGAGTCACAGGCATCATTAATAATTGCCATAATCAAAATAGTTTCCTTTCCACACTTCGTCTGTTCAGTGTTTCCTCATCTTGTAGAGCATACACTCAGGGGAAAGACTTGTTTCCAACAGTTCCTCAGCTGTTCTGGATGGCTGAGCAGGCCCTGAAAACTTTCAATAAAGTTTTAAGTAGACAAATAACATTGGTTGCATAGTAATTTAAAAAGAAAACTTTGCAAAACAGTTTATTTCTGCCATTTTCTTTAATTATTTCTACCTTTTAATCTGAAATCTGAAAGATTATCAGTAGTTGTACTCCATTGTACAGAACACTGCAATTTCTATGATAAAAATGTCTTTTCCAGATTTTTTAAAGTTTTTCCCCTCTTCACCTTCCATATCATGCACCTTCACTTAGTACCTACAAAATGGAGATGCCTGTCACTTTGTAAACAAAATATGATCTTGCTTTTTCATCTTTTATTAAATATTATGTTTTTATACTCTGTCAAGCAAATGCCACTATGCTGAATATATGGCATGGCACTGCTAGTCGGAGGTGAGCCCTGAAGGAAGAGTTGTTTACTAGAAGGAAATGTGTGACTCCTAGCATTTCCTACCACTGGAGAAAACAACAGAAGCACAATAGAAAAGGAGAGGTGGAATAAAATTGACTTGCTTATATGCTTCCTCCTTACTGCTGCTTCTGTTACCATACAGGAAAGACAGGCAAAAAACTAGATCACTCATGTATCATGAAGACATATTTAAGATTTTAAATCTGAATAGTGTGGGCTTGCATTATCATGAAGAACACCAACAAATTAAGGATGGGGGAATAGAATAGAATGGCATTGTCCACAGGCTTGGTTTAAAGAATGGTCTTGGTAAGCATCCAGTTTCATCCTTCTTAACACATTTGTTCCTAGGTTGAGTATAGCTCCAACAGAGAAATTCAGAATGGAGTGTTCATTCTCATCTGACAGCAACAACATGGGGTTGTCACAGTAGCGGCAATATTAGCTAAAAAAACCTACTCAAGAAATGCAATTTCTGCTCATGCTCACACTATAAACTATGCTTTACTCCCCTTTGCCAAGTTTATTACACAGTTAAATAATTTGACTGCTGGAACTCAAGAGGGCTTCGTAATTGTGAAACTGAAACTACCCTTTTCACCCGTAAAATTTGCATACCTATGCTGCTGGAAAGGAAAATACTTGAAAAGCATTTGGGCATTTTCCAAATCTATCTAGTAATAGGTGAGAAGTAAACATACTTTCTACAAATTGAATTGTTTGGAAAAGTTAAAGAATTGAGGAAGAAGCAACAGCAGGAGAGTTATAGCTTGAATTGAGCATAATAAATCCTGGACCATACATTTCATGCTCTAACTAAAATAGAAGTCATTCAGCTGTGAGCGAGCAATTTCATATCAATGTCCTGGTGCCTGCATAAACTCTTTGAACATGATTCTTGTGGGTTATGGAGGCATTAGTATCCTGAAACGACATTACAGGACTGTTATTCATGTCTGCCTCTTGTTCATTTTACATTTATGTAGTGTTACATAATTGATTTCTTTTATTTAAACTGTCCTGTAAAATGTAAAGTAAACATAGAAATCATTTGGTAATGTAATTTCTCCTACAATACTGAACATTGAAAGTTTGCAAATGAAAACCACTTTAAAATCTTCTAATGCAAGCAAGACTATCATCAGCTTTAGATGTGAAGAAAGAAAAAATGTGTATACACTTAACTTCAACACAGATGAGTTCTAACATAGTGGAAATAATAGATAATGCAGTAACTGTAATGCAGCTGTGAACCAACATCAGATATCCAGTTCTTGCAGCAGGTCATTGAGACAAGTCAGTCACATTAGTGGAAATACAGTGCTATTGAGGCCTATTCTCTCCTTATTATGTGTTTACAATTCCCAATGCAAGTAATCAGAGATGCTTCTGTTGGTGGGAGGATGGGGAGCAATTACCTACGGCAGAGCATTTATTTCTGCAAGTTCCCTGGAAATTGTAGTAAATATTTCCTTGAATGTTTGCTTATAGATGTCAGGAACATAGAAATGTATTAATGACAACACTGCCTATCTGTTTAACAGAGATGAAATAATTCCTTTTGATATTTGAGTATGAAAGTACGAAGGCCTCTCCTTGCCTCTAGAAATACTGGGATGGAAGGCAGGAGGTGAACTGTGGTATCAAAGGGCTGTAATATTCCTACACTCCTTGGAAAGCCCTTGGGAAACGACAATGCCAGTTTAAGAAGCTACAAACAAGTATGCACAGAGACACACATTCAATTCTGCCATTATTTACAAGAAACATGCCCATTTGTTCCCTTTGTGGAAATTACGCCTCTCTGAGTGAGCACTTCAGATCCAGAACTACTGATTAAATTTCTAAGAAACATAGACACGTGCCTATCTGCAGATGCGGAAACAGGCAAATACTCTTGCTCCACACAGTATTTCAAGACTAGTAGTAATGTAATTGTTTTGACCATCTGCTTCACCCCCACAAAAAAAGGCTGTAAAAAGTACTGCAGACTTTTTCGACTATTAGGATTATAATTTTTTATAGTCCCTTGGAGGCAGAAGAAGGTTATTTTTTCTTTTACCTTCTATCAAGATCAGTATAAAACTGTCTTTCAACTAGCCTTGAAGCAGCCACAGGACCTGCTTTCAGCTATACTTCTCCACTATAGTTCAGAGTTCATCCCCCAAAAGAGAGACCTGGGGCTCTTCAGAGGGGAAAAAAGCAGGCCTAGGAGGATCTTATCAAGGTATATAAATACCTGAAGTGAGGGTGCAAAGGTGACAGAGACAGGCTCTTTTCAGTGGTGCCCAGTGATCGGACAAGAAGCAATGGGCAAAAACTGAAACACAGGAGGCTCCATCTGAACATCAGGAAACACTTTTCCACTGTGAGGGTGACTGAGCACTGGCACAGATTGCCTAGGAAAGTTGTGGAGTCTCCATGCTTGGAGCAACCTGCTCTAGGTTGAACAGGAGGCGTGGACAAAATGACCTCCAGAGGCCTCCTGTGCCATTAACCACAGTGTGAAATTGTTTATGATCAGTTATGTCTTTTGTGGGAAATAGAATTAAAATCTTTTTATAGACACATTTTGAATTGATCACTACAGGGCCTTGCAATGTAAGTAGGTGCAGGAAGAAGAAAATGCAAAGGCAAAATTAACTGCAGAGCCTCTGTAGCTGTCTCACGTAACAGCTTTGTGAAAAAAACAGCTTCCTTTACAGGACATTTTAGTTCATTAGCTGTATAAAGTATGCAACTGAATAGTACTAAATCAGATGACTTTGTGCTGAAGCAGTTGAGTGTCAGTAACCCCAGCATCACCTGGTGCCTTCAGCAGATCACCACTTGAACTGAAATGAAAATACGATTAAAGATTTCGTATCTCATAACAATTATATTAATTGCCTAGACAGAAGGGGAGTGTATAGTAACACCAGCTTGCAATAGTCTTGCCTGTGATTATATTTTTTTTAAGACATTGGCTAGCAGCCCAAAAAAATATTGATGTGAAATCTAATCTGCCAGCACTGTGGAATTTTTTCTGTGTTGGAACTGAGATGGAAGTTTGAAAGTGTTTGGCAGCTGTTGTAAATTCAGGAGCTGGAGGCAAGGAACAATTCCTCTAAAGCAAATCAGAAGTTCATATAATATATGGCTTTACAAACTGTGCTATCTTCTACATATGTGTGCATGTATGACCAGTATCTTTTCCTCACTGATTCTGACACACATTAATTTAATTTTGTTACTTGAAGTCAATAAAATTCTCCTTTCTTAATTTTGGTAAGAATTTGCAGTGATGACATTTAATACTCCAAAATAAAATCAACAAAATTGTACTGTTAAATCCAGTTATTCACAACTTCTCCCAAAGAAGAGCATGAGCACAGAGAGATTTACCATATGTTGTAGTCATTAACATTTTCAGTCTGTAGGAAATCACTGGAATACTTCACTTACAAAACATAGGATGCATCTCTTCAGTACTCTGTCAACAGCTTCCCTTTCAGCAAGAGGGACAGTCAGCTGGAGTGATTTAGCTGATCTCAGCTATTGTGTTGCCATGTGGAAGAATGACCTCTGAAGCAAAGAGTTCTCAAAATGTACAGCTTCTGGAGTTGTAAAGCTTGTACTTGCTGAAGGCAGTGCTTAGACTTCAGAAGTGTATAGCTTGTCTGCAAGAGCTATTCCATTAAGACACAAACTGCAAGAACAGTGAACACTGCATTTACCTAAAAGGACCCTAAATAAAAGATTGCATGCAGATGTTCCGTCATCCATCAGAACTTGAAGAGACTTCCCCAAAGTTAAAAAAAGTCACCTGATTCCATTAAATCCAGTCCGTACTGCCTGACAGCAGGTAGCATCTGTACAGCCTAGTGGCATTAATCATTGTCTACATAACATACTGGACTCCAGAATGTAGCAGACCGGAGTGAAGTCTAGCACAACTGTCCTATAGGCATTTCTACAGTAGAGGGAGATTTAAGGTAGGGCAACACACGGTAATACTTAACCGTGCTCAGAGTAAAAGCTTAGATAATCGTTTCGTTATGGAAAGCAGGAACATTGCTTTCCTAGAAATGGACAGGAGATTTTCATCCAGGCACCAACGAAGTACCAGCTATCGTGTATTCCTCCAGTCACTAAAAAGCCTTATTTGTGATGCCACCTGAATGGGTATTTACCTCTCTAGAAACTTGTCTTGTGCTAGCTGCTAAAAACTTGATTTAGTCCAAGCATTTTTCAGGTCTGGTGTTCAGAAAAAATCATCTGTTATGAAGGGTTTATCAACAGGCCTTTTATGTAGATGAGATTTGCACTAAAACTTTACTTTGATTTCTGAAGAAGCATCAACTAGAATTTCATTTATAATAACATGGGTGTGAAACTACTAATGTTTAATCATCAGCTGCTTAGTGGGATTGTATGCTTAAAATCAGTGACACCATCACTAAACTGTAGAAATCTTCACAGGCAAAAAGCAAAAGGACTCCTCTCTTTGTTGTGCTTTTTTTCTTTCCTCTGTATTTCCTGGAGTTCATTTACATTGGAAAAACTGCAAATGATCTGGGTGGCAATGGGTGATGTTTTTACATTCAGTAAAGTCTTATAATGTGCTGTGAATTACCAGCAAGAATTGTAATACCCGGATAATGAATTTTTAAATGTACACATTTCATTGCTTGGGGTTCTTGAGAAAAAGTATGTTGATCAATAATTTCAGTGTAGAAAGGCAGTATTTTCATTTTTCTGTTAATAGTCAACTATATTCAGCTTTTAAGCATAAAATATAAGTTAAATGAATGGTATCGCCACACTGATGAATTAATGTTAACAGAAAGCCATCTGTATACTGTCTCCATTGTATCACCAATCAAATGTAGACTCTGAAAGGACAAATCTTACAGTACGTCTCTGTCCTGCTTGTCTGAATTATCAGTAGTATATTCTCTGTCTCATTTCCTTAGGTTTCTTTCTTTTGTACAAAACTGGGTTTCCTATTTCGCTCCATCTGCTATAGCTTGGTCCCAAAATGGTTATTGTGAAAACTGTGTGGACTCCCTAGCAAATTGACTACAAATGACAGAAATCTACATGGGTATTTTATGGGATGTAACCAGAGTATCTGACATACAGAACATAGCTGGAGATCAGTAGGAAAAGGCGAGGTTTAAATAAAAGACAGAATGAGACGGAAAAAAGAAATAGGAGTGATTTTTTTTTTCCTGAGAGGTGGTCCATCTGTGTTTCATTTTATACAGTTGATATACTTGCCTGAAGTTTTAGCTGTCCCTATAATGTGTTGTTCTTGACATTGAAAATATGATGCAATGTTGAAGAGACGGTGTGAAGATTTTTGCATTGTGTTCTTGATCATGCTATCCACTTTTTATCCTGTGTAGTTCAGATAAGATACAAGCCATGTGTTATTAATCATTAAGCAAATCATTGACTGATTTTCAGTATTTTATTTAAAAATTCAAATTTAAATATATTTTATTGTACTAGCTAGACATTATTAATAACTGGTTGAATAATTTATTTTCTTTTTATATAGTAGTTCTTTCTTGAGATAATACAGTAGAGCCACTAACTTTTTATCAGAACCTGTTTAAGTCAGAAGTTTTAGACACATCGTATACATTGCTTTTAACATCCTATTCAGTTATTTGCACCTGCAATTAAATAGAGTGCCAGTGCAGTTTTTGATTTGGTTGACTTCCTTTAAATGGTTGTACAGTTGAAGATTAAAATGTTTTAATATATTTGGAGGCCATAAAGTGGTTGATACAAGTGTTTGCTCTGGGATGATGAGCCACCTGCTTAGGTCTATAGAACATATCTCAATAGTTTTACCCTCAAAGAAACTTGTTCTGGTTTAATAAAGTTGGCACATACAGAAGGGTAGAAAAGTTGTCACTTCTGCCATAGCATGAAGTGTTCACTGTATGCTAGTTTCAGCCTGGTGGGTGATTTTAATGCGCAGTATTGAAGAGCTTTGCCAACTCTAAAAATTCAGCCTAAGGTTGGACAGCCTCTTACTAATTATGTTGATCATTCTGTAATAACCATAACTATAGATAAGAAATCCTAATTTGTTGCTAAAAGCAAGGTTATATGGTTCTGAATTTGTCAACAGGTCTGTTTATTTTTGTTGCACTGTTGGGATTGATTGATAGTTTCTTGGGACTGAAATTTAATTTTTCAGGATATGGTGGAGTCACAGGTTAACCCGGAAGCAGGCAGCTACGCACTAGCCAGTGCCTTTCCCACCCCTCCCCTTCTGCCCAGCAGGATGGAGAGGAGAAATGGACAAAACAGGAAACTCATGAGTTGAGATAAAGACAATTTAATAAGGCAACAAAGGAAATACTACTACCACCATCACTACTACTACTAATGATAAAAGTAATGATAATAATGAATATGCAAAATAAACTATGCACAGTACAATTTTTCTCACCACTCAATGACTGATTCACAGCCAGTCTCTGTGTAGCAAGCACAGAACCTGGATATCACAAATTTTGCTAGATTCCTGAAAAAGTTCAAACTCCTGGAGAAGAGAGGATTCGAACTTGTGGAAACAAGAAGAGCAGATAGCTTCCTGCCCCCTCAGCCAACTCCCGTTCATAAACTGAGCATGACATCCATGGTATGGAATATTTCCATTGGCCAGCTTGTCTGTCTGTCTGTGCTCCCTCCCAGCTCCTGCACACCTGCTCATTAGCTGAGTAAGAGTAAAGGGGAAAAAGTCCTTGACTTACTAGCCACAGATAAAAACATCAGTATTACCAACAGTGGTCTTGTACTAAATCCAAAACACAGCAGCTACTGAGAGGAAAATTAACTCTATCCCAGCTGAAAGCAGGACAGGTGGAATTTTAAACTTCACCAAGAATTTTTTTCAGAAAAACATCCAGAAACTTAGCAATCTAAATAAAAGTATCTCTACAGGCTCCAATCTGACAGCTGAACACATCAAAAAACCTAATAATTTGAGCCTTTTCTGGTTTTAACTGATTTCAAAGCATCAGGGAAGAACAGGTTTTTGGTGGTATTTTGGTTTTAGCAAGAAGCCTAAGGAATACATTTAAAGACTTAGCTTTTATTTTAAGAAGTCATTTAATGCTATGTGTAAAAAGGCCGTGCTTTTTTCTAGATTTTTAATCAAGCAACACACTCTTGTGGCAACAAAGGCCAACAGCTTCCTGGGCATCATTAGTGACAGTTAGGGCAATGAATATGATCCTTGCCCTGTACTCAGGCCTGGTGAGACACCAACGTGCTGTGTCTGTGTCTGGGCTCCTCAGTGCAGGAAAGACATGGATATACTGGAGCGAGTCCAGCAAAGGGTGAGATGATCACATATGGGCACCAACTGAAACACAGGAAATTCCATCTGAACATAGGAAAATATTTTTTTCCTGTGAAGGTGGTTGAACACTGTAATAGGTTGCCTGGAGAGGCTGTGGAGTCTCCACCAGTGGAGATTCTCGAACCCAAGTGGACACAGTCCTGGTCAATCTGGTCTAGCTGACCCTGCTTGCACAGAGGCTGCACTAGATGGTCTCAGGAGGTCACTTCCAACCTCACCATTCTAAGATTTTATGATTATGTGATCTTCTGATGCTAATCCTACAGACTAAATCCTTATTACAACACATTTGCAAATTAGTGACTGAAGGTACGCACCTAAAACTTCATATAAGTAAAGTAAGAAAGTTTAATGAAAATTATTATTTTTGGCACTTCTGACATTTAGGCTATCTGTTTAAATTTTATTGATGCAGCTTGTCCTGCTTTAACATTCAGATTCAATCACAAGTGTAAACTAGCTCATTATCTTTATATGAAAGAGGGTATTCTGCTATGCATGCTCTATATTCCGATGTAGGCCCCATGGTATAAGACACATGCAAATCTGCAGAACTGTGGCCATGGTGGGTGTTGGACTGGTAAAACCACTTCAAAAAATCTCATAACAGTAGTTCTAACAGCACTTCTGGTTTTGAAATCATTTTAAGAATCTGAGTATGCACATAGTGCTGGGCAGTTGAATGTGGGTTTCATTTGTCAAGAGTGATTGAGAAGTTGCTTGCACTCACTGAGATTGCTTTGTGATGAACAGACTATGGATGTTTTACCATTGGGTTTAGCTTGCTTAGGCAACCAAATTCTCAGATGCTTGTCTCTAAACTGTTATCCAAGCAATCCACAGATTTTTTGATTAAACAAGTATAGAATGGCAACCACACTTTTCACCTTAGATGCTTATCTGGCATGGCATGTAGCACTAGAGCATTTTCAAGAGTCTAGTAGAGTTTAGACACATTTCTAGTGTCTGTCTGTGCAGGCTTGCATAGCAACGCTCCAAGTTCTGTCCATGCGTATGTCAGCATCTTTTGCTGTGACATCAGGATTCCACTTATTCCAAAGCTGTTCTGTAACATTAATTTGTTGCCTCCCACCCTAACCAAAGCAAGGAACTGCAGAAGTGTGCCAAAGTAATGAAACATGAACAAAGTGTTTAGGATTTTTGAAGAAGTTTGTTTGGCATAATCTTTGAACAAAACTTTTGGGTGTTATTTCCCTTTTACCCAAGACAGTTTGTGGGTGGTTAAGCATAATTTATAGGAAAGTACCAAAGCTTTCTGTATGTTTAACATAGCTACTGTACATGAATATCCATCTGACTGATCTGTAGTTTCTTCAAGCTAAGCATCTTACAGCACAACTTTAAAATTTCATGCAACATGGCCCAAACCAATTGGGATGATTGTTTAAATATTACGTAGCTCTTATCTTCAATCAGGAGTGAGCTAACAATTTCCATACATCCCTTGCTTCAAGCGCATCCTTTTCTTGTCTACATTCACAGGCTGTAGAAGAGTTGATGGCTTTTAGCGTAGAAGGTAATACATACTATTGCACTGAATGACAGGGTCAAATGTTATTTGATACAGGTAAGCAATTAGACTATAGAAACTGTCCTTTGTTCACTGTTCTGTGGGCAAGCTTGTGTAAAGGCAGCTGAATCACTTGCAGAAAGCAAATCAGTTTTGTCTTCCTTTTTGAATCAAATAATGCAGGATTTTCCATGATCTCTCTTTTGGTTGCCCTTGTTACATGCCAACAATCTTAATTAGTTTCGTATATAGAGCTTAGAGCCATGCTTACAGCAAGGGTGCAAAGAAGGTTAGTGCTACCAATGAGTAAATATGTCAGTGATTTATGTATTTATATATGAATTTATATATGAATCTATCCATATAGATTGAATTTGCTTTTTTACTATTCAGATAAAATTTGCACTGTACATTATAAAAATAGTTATACATTCATTCAGTTTCATACATAATTGCTTTATGGAGTTTAATGCCATGAATATTACTTTCAGTAATACCTATATTCAAGTATCTTTGTCTAGGATGTAATAATAGTAAGAATCTTTTAAAATATTTTTCCAATTTGTATCTGGTTCTGATCGATTTGAAGTATTTCACTGGATTGCTTCTATTATCAAGCCTCTCACTGTCTGAGAGTTGAAGAAAAACATCTAGAAATACAAAAGAGAATCTGATATTTTTAATACGTATGATTATTCTTAATTTTTAAGATTTTCAAACAAGAGAGAAAGAGTGAAATAAATGCCAAGTTGAACATGATCTTTGAAAAAAGAAAAAGCCATGAAAAAAATGTTGGTGTGTTGAACATCTGCAGGAAGTTGCACTTACCTTGGAAGTTTTATGAGCTCGTTCATCGATATGGAAGAAGACACCTGTCATAACCTAGAAATTAAAAAGTGTAAGACATTTTTGTTGTCCTGAGGTTAATTATGAAGTGGGGGAAAAAGCATATAGGAAAACAAACCTTTAGCATACAAATATGAAGCTAGTTCTGTTATAAAAAGCAGCAACTGAAGAAACAGCATAATGAGAGGAATTCAGGTCTTCATGAATCAGTGAGGAACTCAAAATCTATGCTGTCAAGTGCTCTGAATGGATAACAACCATGATGCTACAAATTACTGTTGGATTAAGAGTTCTTTAAGGCGATATTTCAAAAAATCAAATCCAAATATAGCAAAAAAGGCCAAAGTTAAGCCTTGAATGAATTGCAGGGGACAGGTGATAAAAAAGTCTTGGAAAAGAAGTCATCAAGAAACGTGATATGATCTAGAGATCTACTAGCTAAAGAAAAATGAAGCCAAATATTAAGCCAAATATTGAACTGAATACATTAACATTATACTTTGAATTCTGGTAGTTAATAACCTTTATTTTTTCCAGTAGTTCATATTAAACCTAGAAGTGTTAATTTGATGCTGGAATTATAGATTTGTTGTATGGAAAAGAAAGTAATAGTCACAAATAATATGCTACTTATTTTCCCTGTATTATAAAGCAGCTTTGCTGTTGATGAAGAAAGGAGAAAAGCATACAAGCAAGACTGGTTAATTTAATTGGGGAGTAAACCATATGTGAAACAAGACAGAAATAAGCTCAGAGACAAGAATGATATTCAAATTACAGGATATAGAAACAAGACTGTAGTTTGAAGTTTCTCACATAAAGTTGGCCAGTTTGGCATAGTGAGCAAGCAACAGGTTGAAACTACAAACTGCTTTAGAGGGCTTATGTTCAGCTTAATATCTGGCAAGAATGCATCTTTTGAGTCTTGTTCCACGTGAATCCCTTTTCCTGAAGTTATTTTGGTAGATTCAAGAGCCATTCTTCTCTCACTGTCCTTAATTTGCTCTCTCCCCTGCCCCAATTACATTACTTGAAATGATATTTCCTTTTCCTAGATCCTTGCCTGAGCAGTGATAAATGAGGTGAGCATTAATTGTAAGTTGTAGCCCAACAGGAGCCAGTTTGGCTTCAAGTCAATCTCCCTTGGCAAACCAGGGAAGTATATAATCCTGACTGATTACTCCCGGAGAATATTTTTGTCATTTTCAGTGCATGTGTTTGAACTTCAGCTGTTCATTTTCTCCCAAGGTTTTCTCCCTCAACATTACAAAAGGGAGGGAAAAAGAGGTAAAGGTGAAAGCTTGGACTGTAGTCACGTGCAGCAGTAGGATAACAACACCATCCAGGTTGTGGAAGGAATCAAGCCTATCTTTTATTTCATATGGAGTAATAAACTGTGGTGGATGTCACATGGCAATTTGGCTCAAAGCATTTATGTTTTGTATGCACCAGTTTTTTTGCTCTTTGGGAAGAAGATGCTGTTTACTAAATAACCAATGAGAATATGCTTCAGGTACTGGCAAAACTAGGTCACTGTTCTCTCAGCAAGGAAGAGTAAATTTTCGTTTTGAAAAATGTTCCCTTTTAATATAAAATCTATTAATTAATATAATTCTTTATAGTAATTATATTAATATTGTATTTTATATTATTATATATTATTTATAATATTTCTATAATCCCATATATCAATATATCCCTATGTAGCTAACAACAAAAGATAACACAACATAATATAGTGTAGTATAGTACAATATACTATAGTATAACATAATAGCTATTAATTAGTATATTTCTGCCCAGAAGGCCAAACTGGCTGCTCTGCAACCTAGGGGTCCTGCCACAGCACAAGTGGACAACAAACCACAGTGGTGCCAGTGGCAATACCGAACTTCAGCCCTTGGATTTGACACAGTGTGACTGACATCTGGTATTTAGGTAAATAAATGTGCTAAAGGAGTCCTTCAGCTAAACACAAGGACTGAATTCGAGTATGCTCTTCCTTAAAGCTGAGGCCGGCGCTGCAAAATTCAGGTGAAGGCAAGCCCTGTGCAGTTTTAAAGTGTCATTAACAAGCATTTGTGCTTATCCCTCAATTAAAAATTAGAAAACTAAGAGCAAGATTATAAACAGAATTGGTCTGTGTTTCTTCATGAAATTAAGAACCCCCCATGCTTACTTTCTTCCAAATATAGATGAATATTATTAATGAAGTCGGTGAAGTTATTCAGTGAAATGTTAATGCATAACTCCAGAAGCACTGTAGCCTTTGTATTCTTTTCCACAAAATCTTTCCTAGCTGCTTTTCCACTATAGGACTTGAAGAAATCTGCCCAGATCCAGATATTTTCCTAAGCAGGAAATGATCCTTTCCTATATTCTTCTCTGTTCTTTTACACAGTTCTAGGATAAAATGCTTCAGAAAACTGATTTAAACACTGCAACACTGAGAATACAGTTACTCAAACACAAAAAAAGGAGGAAAAAGCTAGAGATGTTTGCAAATGCTGTTGATTTGTATGAGGAGAAAGGAGAAAATAGTGCAGAAGTACTCCAGAGTACCCTCTCTTTAAAATGAAATTCACTTTTTTACCACTGTTCTACGCAACATGTATGTCTTTCTGCAGCCAAGTGACCGTCATCTGCCTGCCTTGAGGTTAACGACATGCCTCAGAAGCCCTCCAGTGTTCTCAACATGGAAGCATTTGATCTCAGGGAAGAGTTAATTAGTCGGGTACTTTGTAAGTTCTACCAAAAAAATCCCATGGCTGACTAGTAAATTAACCATTCTTTGCAAATCTCTTATGCTACTACCTGTGTTTAAAGGGGGAAAAAAAGGTAAAAACAATACTTATTTTCTTTATTTTTGCCTTTTCTTTAGTCGTTATCACTGAACATAAACAAGACATTTTGACATATCAGTGCTGTCTGACATTTTTATAAAGACATTTTGGACATTGGATTCACTGTATTTCATTAAGTACTTCTATTTGAGGGGGAAAAAATGTAAAATATGCACTAAAATCTCAAAAAATGTACTTTTACTTCTGACTGTGAATAGCAGTTCAAGTAAGAAAAGTATTTTGTTGTTATTGAAAAAATACTTTTAGGGGAATGTGTGCTTGAAATAGTACCATACTATACTGTTGTCACAGAGTGTTTTCAGTATTTTATATGCATCTGTATTTTTTGTCTTTGAGGAGTTTTTCATATGTTTTTTACTTTCCACATATTTCTTTGACAAGAGACATTGCAGGAGTTTTTTTGATGTTTTGTTTTATTTTGTTTGCCAAGACTAATTTATGCGGTTTTAATTAGCAGACATATTGCCTATCCATGTAACTGAACATGGACTTCTCTTTGTGCAAATGAGCATGTGAGCTCCTGTCCTGGTTTAGCCTGGCTGGACACCAGGTGCCCACCAAAGCCACTCTATCTCTCACCCTCCTCAACTGGACAAAGGAGAAAAATTCCAACAAAAGGCTCGTGGGTCAAGATAAGGACAGGGAGATCATAGAAGGGTTTGGGTAGGAAGGGACCTTATAGATCATCTCGTTCCAACCCCCTGCCATGAACAGGGACATCTTCCACTGGACTAGGTCGCTCAGAGCGCCATCCAGCCTGGCCTTGAACTCTTCCAGGGAGGGGGCATCCACAGATTCTCTGGGCAACCTGTCCCAGTGTCTCACAACACTCATAGTAAAGAATTTCTTTCTTATATCAAATCTAAATCTACCCCTAGTCCTATTACTATATGCCTTTGCAAAAAGTCCCTCTCCAGCTTTCTTGTAGGCCCCTTCAGGTACTGGAAGGCTGCTATAAGGTCTCCTCAGACTGTTCTTTTCTCCAGGATGAAAAACCCTAACTCTCTCAGCCTTTCCTCAGAATATGTTTCAGCCCTCTGATCACTTTGTGGCCTTCCTCTGGCCCCACTCCAACAGGTCCATGTCTTGCTTGTGCTGAGGGCTCCAGAGCTGGACACAGGACTCCAGATGGGGTCTCACCAGAGGGGAGTAGAGGGGCAGAATCACATCCCTAAACCTGCTGGCCACACTGCTTTTGGTGCAGTCCAGGATACGGTTGGCCTTCTGGGCTGCAAGCACACTCTGACGGGTCATGTTAAGCTTCTTGTCAATGACCCTCAGGGCTGCTCTCAATCCATTCTCTGCCCAGCCTGTATGTGTGCTTGGGGTTGCCCTGACAGATGTGCAGGACCCTGCACTTGGATTTGTTGAACTTCATTTGGTTCTCACAGACCCTGCAGGTCAGGATCATACACCTGTGTACTATTCTCTGCAAGGTAAACTTTGCATTCAGACTTATTCTCTTCTGCACTGAGAAGTGCCAACTACATTTTTGTTTTGTTTAAAATAATAAGAATTACAATGCAGAGTCTGGTAATGCTGAAAGTTCCTGTTTTCATTTTTCAGATTTGTCTTGGGAAACAATATGTTAGCAGAAAGCTTAACAGGTTGCTTCTGGTTTAGTATCACTGCTGTTCCTAGCACTGAAGTGGTCACAAAGGAAGCTGCATGCCGCAGAGTTTATGCAGTTTGAGAATCCCATTTTAGAGCTTGGTTTAAACTTTATACTGAGAGAATATATGACTGGGGATTTTGTGCCCTTGCAGAGTGAAGAAAGGCCTGGGATTTGTGCAAGAAGTGAACAGAGGGCTGACCAGCCACTGTCTCAGTAGGATTTTAAAAGTACTTTTACTTTTCTCCCAGGACTGAGGTGAAGGAGCTGAGGGCAGTACAAGGTTTTTGCCTGTGTTCCACAGAGCCTTGGGCAAGCTGAGGTCATGTTTCTCAATCCTGGTGGATCTGAGCTGCTTTTCCTCATGTTTGTGCTCTCTGAGGTGGCATGGTCTGCATTATTTACTGAGCCAAACAGACTGAGAAGGCAACAGCTGGGTTGAGCAGGGTAGACATGGAGACTTTTCACCTGGCTTTACCATCAGACCATAACTATCATCGGCCTCTGGGACTGAAATGAGTCCATGGCAAAGCAGTGTAAAGGCATTCAGGAGGTATAGTAAATCACAGAAGGTCTGGGGAAATTCTGTGTATTAATCTAGATGTTTTACATGTGTGCGCTGGTGGTAACCCTCCCCTTATCTCCTGATTACCAGTCAGTCCCTCAGAGCAGAGGATGTGTTAGTCCTTCTTTAACAGGTTCATATTTCCATGAAACATCTGACTAACATTTCCTCACCCGCTCTCGTACTCCTTGCTGCCCTTTTCACAGCCTCATTGTTTTTTGTGATACTCAGTCATTGCTATTGCATGATCTCAGAAAGAGCTATGCACCCTAGATAATCGGGTTGTTGCTGTATCTAATAAATTGAGGGAAACTGCTAGTGCTCCAGGATGCAAACGTGACAGTGGTATCAAAGAATCAAAGGCAGTAAGCTAACCTTGCAGACTTTTGCAGTTACCCTACAAAACAAGCAGACAAAGAGAAACATACCATATGGAGGCCAAATGGGTACTGCAAAATAATATTTTACATTTGAATAACCTTCAACCTGAAGCCTTGCTATTTCACAGAATCACAGAATCACAGAATGGTAGGTGTTGGAAGGGACCTCTGTGGGTCATCTAGTCCAACCCTCCTGCCGAAGCAGGGTCACCTACAGCAGGCTGCATAGGACCCTGTCCAGGCGGGTCTTGAATATCTCCAGAGAACGAGACTCCACAACCTCCCTGGGCAGCCTGTTCCAGTGCTCCATCACCCTCAGAGAGAAGAAATTCTTCCTCATGTTCAGATGGAACTTCCTATGCTTCAATTTGTGCCCATTGCCCCTTGTCCTGTCACTGGGCACTACTGAAAAGAGCTTGGCCCCATCCTCCTGACACCCACCCTTCAGATATTTATAAGCATTTATTAGGTCCCCTCGCAGACTTCTCTTCTTCAGGCTGAACAAGCCCAGCTCCCTCAGCCTCTCCTCATAG
>Ga0065711_1034047_pt1 | contig 24377 bp, 13 predicted proteins | sample Hoacrofraction12_FD_59098 | JGI IMG/M metagenome (GOLD analysis project Ga0065711, IMG submission 59098) | Hoatzin crop microbial communities from Cojedes, Venezuela - Epithelial fraction 12 v2 (version 2) | ecosystem: Host-associated > Birds > Digestive system > Esophagus > Crop | place...
AACGCCATTTGCCGTCCACCACATTGGTGTCTGCGTGCTGATGACCCGAGCGGCCGAGGGGTGGGTCGCCGAGCCGTCCCTGAACCAGGTCGCCATGCCAACGAAGGCGACACCAGACAAAATTGAAAAGGTCAGAGAGGTGTAAAAAAGCAAAGCAGTCAACTGAACTTTTTCAGAACCTCAGCTATTCTGAAAAAGGTTAGAGCAGTTTCTGGTTTATTTGAAATATTTTACATTTTCTTGGTGGTATTTCCTGATTGTAGCCTATAGAGATGATTGAATACATGCTTCAAAAAAACCCCAACCACAGCTCTCTAAAAACATTGAATTAATTCTGTTTTGATTTAAAAGATTGCAGTGAAATTCCACTGCTTTTTATAACTTGTTATTTAAGAGTTAATCTAGATCTTACCCTTTAAACTTTGAAACTTTAAATGCCAGGTGATACCGTCACTGATTGTTGAACATCACCAACATGATCATGAAACAAACTGAAGTATTTGTGTTTCTGCTCTATAAAAATATTAATTTTAGTGTCATTTTAAGATGCCTCATTCTTCTGCATTTCTCTAAATCCTACTGCAAACACAGTTAAATTGAAGTGTTAGTAGGAGTATCATTGCAGGTCCTTATTAATAGCCACTCTTGAGTCAGATATGATGATCTGATCCCCTCAGATAGAGCTTACTCACTTTATAATCAGTAGCTCAAAACCACAACACAGAAAATTTTGGGACATTTTGCTCTTTTCAATTTTATTTATTGCTTTTCATGGTGAAAACTGATTGCAGTCTGTGTAGCATATTTTACTTACACAGAAAAACAAGAAAGGCAAAAAAGCCAACAGGGAAGAGGAGTAGTTATTTGGAAGAGAGAAAGGAGAGCAAGGAAGGGGAAGCACTGACCTTGTATCCCATTACATCAGATTCATTAGCTAGAGGTCTGACTGGCTCCCACCCAAGAGACACATGAGAGCCGTCCTGTATCCACATAATATTGCTTGGTGCTTGGCTGGGAGCTGAGGAGAAAAAATAGCAACGTGTACTTAAATATAGTTTATAGGTAGTTTCTCTAAAATCAAAAGAAAAGTATGTATATCTTTTATTAGATTTACAACTGGATGTGTTAGCAGGCTCCCAACTCTAGCTGGAATTTTAAAAGGGCTTCCTTTTGCACCAGAACAATCATTTAAAAGATTGTGGTTTATTTACTCAGCCCACCCCATAAACTCTACAGATACTATGAACTTGAGTTCTTTTCTGTCCCTCGTTTGTCAAAAAAATGTCTTGTTTTCTAGGAAGATAAAGTTAGTTATGAATGCAAAGTCATGTGAATTCATGTCTAAATATCAAAGCAAAGCCATGAGTCAAAACCATACATAATTCCTCATTATCATTCACTCTTATTAAAGGAACACCCAAGAGAGAAGAGGTTGCTCCCTGACTTCTCCCTTTGAGCAAAGGTACTGAGATCACTTACGGGACTTCTTGGTCGCTGCACGCACAGCAGTGCTAGGTGGTCCATACCCTGCAGCGTTGTATGCCCTCACCGTTAGGTGATATAACGTGTTTCCTTCTAATCCTGTCAGGAGGATGGATGATTCATTTCCCTCAGTTTTGACCTTTTCTGCTGCTTCTTCCTGCTCCATGTCCTTCCAGTAACCAACCTGCCGACAAGTGACCAAATGAAGGATGAATATAGGCATGTGGGAAGCTCATGCTTCCAGATGCTTGTACTTGTTATCCTGTGGAGGGTCTTTTTGCCATTTCTGCCTTTTGTCTGATCATCAAGCCCTTTTAAACACATGGGATTTTATGGCCTAACCTCAGAGCCAAGCAATGCTCACTTCTCCAAAGTGGCAAGACTCAGAATATCACAGTATTACCTGATGCACATTGAATTGCTGTGTATCTCAAAGAGGTTACAGCGCTGAACTGGGAATCTGACTGAACTCTTTTGTCAGAGACCAAGTATTTGCAGTGTAAAACTGAAAAAAGCAGTACTGCCTTTTTAAAGTACCTAGGTGAGCTACAGAAGCAAGGCAATTCTCATGGGGCCCTATTTTCCCTAACAGGAGATGTCACCCATTTGCAATTCAGAGACCTATATTCAGCTTACCATTATTCATGCTAAGACCTACATGCATATATTCTACATTTTGACCTTTTCTGTGAAGTTGGTTATTTCATAATAAGTTATTCATATTATATCTGGATAACTTTTCCTTTGAGAAAAAGGTCATGGACAATACAGCACTATTGTACATGTATTCCAGAAAATGACGAACCAAAAAACCCAAGAAGTTCATAGGAAAATAAGACCAATGAGTACAATGCTGACCTTTTGTAATTGCACTCGGACTGCCATTAAAAAAAAAATAAATCTGGAAAGACCTGGCTGAAAAACATACATTTGAGGTCAAATCTTCACTTGAATAAAGTGGCTCTGCTAACTTTGACCCAGGGTATATCAGTTTCTTCCAAATCCAAGTCTACACTTTCAATTGTAAAATTCATGTAAATATCTTTGTTTTTGCTAGCTGAATGCTTTGACCTACCCTGTTGGTATCTGAAGTAACACCTAGTCACATTCTTTGTGGAAAGAAGAAAGAATCAACAACAATTTATTCACACACTAGGACTGAACCTCCAATGCTTATTATCTCTTGGGCAGTCAGATTCCTGTCATTTTTCTTGCAATGTATCTTTACGAATTTGACACTACAGTGATGAGAGCCACATAGTATTAAGCACCGTACGAACAGGTACTGAGAGGCAGCACATGTCCTGGAGACCCTATTGTCCAGTTAGTGAAGTCTGCTGAGGATCCAACAGGGAGATGGTCAGAAAGAAAAAGTGACTTGCCCAAGGTTGCACAGGTGGACTGTAGCAGGGGTGCAAATGCAACTGAAGTAGTGAAATCCTGGTTCTAGAAAGCCAGGAGCAAAACTGTGAGTAGCTCAATAGGTCTTTCTGTGATAGTTTATTCACAGGGCACACCATCTCTCATGTGAATGCAATATACAAGACAGTAGATAGCCCCCAGCTTTTGTACTGAAGCTTTCTTTAGTATAAAGAAACCTGATTTTACAAATATTTGTGTTAGGACTACACAGATATTAAAACCTTATGGGTGTGGAAGAAAGCTAGGAGCGTAACTCAGCCCTTTTGATATTTTTCATGTGTTTGGAAATGCTCTCCACCACTGCTTATATGGCATTAGCAGTTTGGTTACTAACTGTATTTTTCACATGTTAAGTCTGCAAAAATAACTATGGTATGTTCCCTACCACTTCTGCTGTACCACATGGCAAAGGTGTTCTCCCTTGGCAAAGGGATATTCTTGCAGGAATTAATATATTGTATTAAGCAGTAAAAGCATGAAACACAATCTGGCAGTGGTTGTATTTCAGTTTCTCCTGTACTTCAAAACCCTGAAGTGTTTAGTCTCTGCTTTTAAAATTCCCTTTAAAGTTTTGCGAGGTGAATATAGACTTTAATATCAAAATATGCTTTTCTCCTTCTTTCTTAATGCACACATCCATTTGTTGATGGCCAAATGAACTAAAGGAAAAAGTGGTTATAAAAATCCTGAACTCCAATGATGGTTGACTGAGGTTGATGGTGGGGGAACTTATGTCAATTTGAACCAAAATGAAGATACTGCTGATGTTTAAAAGTTCTGGACATATTTCTTAAAACAGAGGGTTTGTTTATTTACACTTCTATGTGTTTGTTTTTATCTAAGATCTTGCTATTTTCTGTAACCTTCATTTGTACTGCTTGGAAGAGATTTGCAACACTCTATTGGTATAGCATGAAGCACAAATCACAAAAAAGAAGCCTATATTTTAAAAATGAAAGAGAAGGCAGCAGGGGGAAAGCATTTGGTCTGTTTAAAGCATTGTTGTTTGTGAGGTTTTAAATTTTTTGTTGGGCTTTCCGTATGCAGGAACATACAAGCTGGTTTGTCCTGATCATGGGTTAAGCAATTGTTAAAAGTAAACCAACACATTAAATATATGTTTCCATCTAAGACTTTTCTATCTCTGATACTTACAGACTACTTCCTTGAAGTTTCATGTTAAAAGGTATCTTTAACAATATTACTCCTTTTCCCAAGTAGGTTTCTAGAGTATGCATAATAACACTTTGGTATAAATTCATATGATCTAGTACAGGCTGCCTTCTCTAAATTCAGTACAGTCAGATTTATTGTCTGTACAGTCTTTCTGTTGATCACAGAAAATTAAAGCTACAAGTTAGACATCTCAAATAAGAGCCTAAATTAACTAGGAAGAATTGAAATGGACAAACAGATAAACTTTCTTGTACTCTCTGATTGAGTCTTTACCAACATCAACAGTACTGACATAACTGAAAATCAGCTAGAAGAGGTATCACAGTACAGAAAATGCTAGGGGAGAAAGAGCAGTGAGCTGAAAGAACTGCTGCTCGCCCTAGGAAAATTATTCAGATTTCATAAAAACTGTTTTAATTATCACTATCAGAACTATCAGCTCCTTGAACTGACAGAATGGAGTCATGCAAATGCTAGCAGTGGCACAGTTGTAACAATAGAACCACTTAGAACAGGAGAAAAGGTGCTTTTTGTATAATCTGCTGCTGCTTTCTGTGTCGTCTAAAGGAGTGACTGTCCTTCAGAACAAGATGAGAGGTTCCTGAATAAAAGTCAATATCAACCTCAGTTTCTTCTATCTCACCAAAACAATTGCTGACTGAAAAGAAGAAAGAAAACACTGTTCAGTACTCCTAGGTTCTGGGGTCTTCTCTGGAGTAGCTTACATTCTCCTCCTCTTTTCTCAGGTACTCTCTTCTCCCACATAGTCCTGCATGCACATGGGACGAAGACTGGTATTGTACCTCAACCTTGAGGACTATCGTAAAATATCTAATCATATTTTCTTATGAAAAATCAATAATTAACTAGGTTTCTGATTTTAGGTAATAGAACGCTAGTAGTCTTCTAACAAACTATTTGTGATACAGACATTGCAAAGAGTATGGCTCTCTTGAGGACCCCATGACAGATCTAGACTACGATCCATACCTTCAGGACTTGAAAAGCAGTAGTACTGCTGTGCTGTGAAATCCTGTTTATAGTCTTCAGGATTTTAGAGGGGTTTGAATTAGCATATGAGTAACTTTGTAGGCAAAATTGACTCATGTATAAAAAGATCCAATTTCTAATTTTGTGTTTGGGAAAATTCATTCATTCCAAAAGTGAAGTCTGGTAAATCTGTATTCAGGCTGGTGAAACACCAGTTCCTCTTCTTTCTGTTTTGCTTTACCAGCCTCTGGTTCGAAACATCCATATATTCTTTCTAAATTACTTCAAGGTATACTTCACTAAATTAAAAAACCCTCACATACTAGTACCTTGTAGATGTAATTTTCTGTTTCACTGTAAAACCAAACAAAATATATATAAAAATACCAGAAAAAACCTTGACTATTTCTTTTTGAAAAGACAGAATATGACATAAACAATTTATTATGTCAAATAATCCTCTCTGAAAATGCCATTCAATATTTTCTATTTTTTATAATTTTTTTTTTGTTGTAAGTTGATCTTTTTATTAGGTTAGTCAAGCTCCTATCCCCTGGGAGAATGCCAATGAAAAAGACATGAGCTTTGTGATCTGTGCTTAAGTATAGCCTTGGTTTTCTGGAAAAGAAAAAAGAAAAAAAAAAATTGTTCTTCCAGGTAGCAATTCCTTCCCTTCCCTACCAGTAGTGAGTGACAAAGAAAATACTGTCTATGGCTGAAATATATTTTATAACCTTCAGGTTATGGATTCTAAACAATAAGCATGAACCACACACTATATTTTTCTACAATTCTGACAAAGTTTTCAAGCTACTTCTACATTGTCAGAATGTAGCTGACATATTTAGTAAGGTCGAGCGGACGGGTGAAAATTTGTACTGAAGTCAGGAATAATATGTGCTTTGGAAGATGCAGATGAGTACAGCAAACCTTGCGTAAAACTCATGTGACGTAACAGTTAACACTGCCTTTCATGGATGACAATGTGAAATTGGACAAGTTACTTTGCCTTTCATTATTCATTACTCATTACTGTACAAAGTGCAGACAGGGCCGGAGTGAAACTGGGTCACTGCAAATTTGTCCATATGTAGTAAATATTCTGTCACTTTTGTTGATTAGAGCTCAAACGTAAAAAAGTAGCCCCCTCTCGCCCCATTTATAATGTTATTGCTAAAAGGCCAGGAAATGTGAAGACCATTGAAGTGGCTGTCATGGCTTTGGTGACCACAGGCAGAATACAAATTGAGATATGAAAACAGACTTGCTAGTCAGATTATTCTGCATTCAATTTGAAATGAAGGCAAGATCCTGCTTGTAGCCCACAACAATTCTACATTAGGAAAAATTGTTTAAAATAAAGATAAATCATTCATCTTTTTATCAAAGTCAGTGGATGGCTGTACATTATCTATTTGCTATATGTGGATTAAGGGAGTACTACAGGCTATGTTCTGCTCTGTACTACATGTGATAAAACTTTCAAAATCACTTTTTAAGTTAAAATAGTGTTCACAGAAGCTGAAGAAAGTAAATCGTGTGGAAAGCATAAAGCTGCTCATACTTTTGTTTTTTTTGGGAGGAGTTTAGTCCTGTCAACTGCAGGTCCCTCGCTTGAAATATTTACTCTGTAATCTTTATACTATAATCCTAAAACTGGTGTACAGCACAGTGAGGAGCCAAATTATTGATAAGGGTTAACCCTAATAATCCCTACTGTATCAATAACAATTTCCCAATTCATTCTTAAGAAATCCATGAGAGAAGTAGAGTAGGTTAGTGTTACAGTTGGGGTCAGAGTATGATGAACTCTGAGGGTCTAAACGCTTTCCAAGGCAGGAAGACCACCTCTGACATGAAGAGAGCCCACTGTCCTACTTGTAACAGCCACCTATCACTGGGACACATCTGTAGAGCTAAGGGAAATGTTATGTGACAAGCAGGTAGATGCAAAATACATTCAAGTTATGAAAGAATAAGTTTCTAGAGGAATCATTTTCACTTTTATAAAGAAAATCGATTTTTATTTTAAAAATATGTAAAACAAAGTTAATAGAACATTTTGAGCATCAATGTGATCGATGGAATGAGGAAAAGAATAAAAATAGTAAGCGTAATTTAAAAGACGTCAAGTTATCTGAGAGGGTGTAACAAAACAGCTACCTTTCTGAAGAGAAAATGACAGGGTACAGTGAGTAAGTTATTTCAGTGGATAAAAGACTGGCCTGGAAATTGAAGACAAAGGTTAGTAGCAAGTGGAACACTTCAACATGGAGAGGGATAGCATTTGCAAGGTGCATATCATCTTTATCAGATACAGTTTTGTCCTCCTTATGTATAGCAATTCTAAAGGTAAAATAGTTAGATTTCACTTTTGCTGCAAGAAGCAAGCCATGTGCAAAGAGGCAAACACATGCCTAACGTAAGGGATAAAGTACAAGAGAGTTTGCAGAGTTCAGCATGGAGACACATATGGGAAAGACACCTGGACAAAAGAGAGACCTGAAGGAACACATCATGGTCACAGCATGCTTGGACTGCACTGGAGAGCAATATGGAAGTATCTAAGCATCAAGAAGCTACAGCAAATCGGGTAAAAAAATACTGACTCTGTCTACGCTGTGGGGTAAACATGATGTCCTGGTCAAGACCATCCAGCCTGAGGCTGTGCTGGAGAGCATGGTGGCTCTGGTGTTGCCTGGGCACCTGTGTTTCCTTCCAGAGCATCAGTGATGGTCATCAGCCCCCAGGTCTTGTCCAGACATGTTGCCAGGGTGACACTGTGTGCTAGTAGGTCACAAGATGTCTTTAGACATCCATAACATGGATCTGCCTGAAATCTACTTGTTTATCCTCTTTTCTTTGCTACTGCAGAGAACAGGGAAAGAGTCAACACTCCCTAAAGGACTAAAGCAGGCCAAATATCCTGCATCCCAAAATCAGTAAACTGAGTCTATCTGAGTTATTGCATAAAGAGTATCATAGCCTGAACCACAAGGTCAGGATGGTGTCGTGGTAGTCCCCCAAAGGATAGATTCAGTGCTAGATCTGATTGTTCCTGGAGGTTTGGCTTGTAAACTGGATCCAAAGCTACAATTGGATCCAGAAATGCGAGAAGTTCCGTTGCCACGGCTGGTTCTCTTTCCCAAGTCAGGAAGGGCTATCTCTAAGCAGAGCTTTATTTGTGGACAGTATGGCTGCTGCTTCCCCTCCTGACATCCGACCTTTTGTGATGTGCCCAGCAGATGTCCCCCAGCCACTGCAGGATGAGAGCACGTGGATGGCAGAGGCGGTTCGCTTTCTCTTCGTTGATTGCTCTCAATAAATAACAAGTTTGAACTGGTCATTTAGAGCTGGAAACAGTCAATACCTAATCTTCCCCAGCCTGTGAAAGAGGCATGCTGGGTCACCTGCAGTTCTCTTGGCTCTTTTTGAAGTGTCAAAGAGCTGTTATAAGAACTGATGTCAAATAGTTTTCAAGCACAAATAAATAAAAGATGTGCTGGTGCTACAGCTGTGACCGTTGTTCTACAGCTAGTCATATATATGCTAAAATGAGCATAATTTCTGTTGAAGTTTCACTATTGCACATGTTAACAGAATACAATGTTAGCAAAACAAGAAGACTTCTCATTATGATATTCTGTATTCATACCTCAAATCCCTGTGGTCTTCCTAGACTTTCTTTAATATGTTTCCATGCAACAAGAATCTCTGATACAGACAAACTCGTAGCTTTGACATCGATTGGAGCAGCAGTGGGTTCTGTATTAAGAAAAATGGAAACAATAAGCCTCCACTGTAACAGTGTGTATTCATCAAAAACACTCCATGTGAAACTGTCATTTACTTCCTTTATTCTACCTTAATACTCAGAAGAAGGTGTGACACGGGGAACATGAAAAAACGAACAAGATGAAGAGATTGTTATTGTTGTATTTCTCTATTTGTGTCATGCTATATCAATATCTCATCACTGACGACGGGCACATCAAAGTGTGACAGAAGCTCTTGTCTATGAATTTTTTCAAAAATCTTTAATACTTGTAAATGCCCCCCCTCCACACACCCCTTTCATAGCCCTTGATCAGCCTAACTTCAGTGGTAAATGGAGCATTCATCCTCTTCCTGGCTTTTTAGTGCCATGCTGTCAGATCAGGATGAGCGATACCTTGCTAGGGTGCTCAGTCAGTCCTGCTCCGGCATTATACCGAGTAAGAAGTTATGCCCAGAGCTGTAGTGAAATGCTACATAAAATAAATTTTTAGGGCTGTGTTATTAAGCCCTTGAGATCACAGGTACCAGTGTTTGGGGGGTGCCCTCTTCTCTCTGATGTAAAGCATTTACTGTTTGAGGCCTGGGATGCATGCTTTGCTAAAGAAGGCGTACAGACCTAGGATTTGTCCCTCTGAATACCTGTGTTGTTACCATTGGCCCTGTGTTCATGTTTCTATCTCCACGCTATTCACATGATATTCTGCAGCCCTGACCTCATGGTTACCTGGAGCAGAGGACCCTCTCTGCCCTCCACCCAGGGCGGGTGTCCTTCAGGGCTGCTGGGGTACGGCCAGGGTGCACGCTGGAGGCTTAGGGCTGCAGGATGCTTTATGTGTTACACCTGCCCGCCAGTGTTGCCAAAGGCATGTATTACTTTGCACTTTCATATCATTGAACACTTTACAGAGGTCTGACTTCTTTGGGTGTTTGGGGAGTAATCTGGGTAAACATACATAGAGATCTGCCACGACAGGCCACTGAGCACACCACCAGTTTGTATCACCAGTTAGTGCACTGGGAGTGACGAGTGTTCAGAAATTGTCACGTATCAGACTGAGACATGAGTTAAGGAATTTTTTTAATCTTTTACTTTATTACATAAATATTACTGGAAATTTGCTTAAGATAAGCTGTGGAGACAAGCCTTGAACACAGACAGTGAAGCACACAGTAGCAGCATTTCTCCATCTTTCTGGTGTAGTTCATTTTCTCAGCAAAAAGGTGAATTCAGAGTCCTCCGCAGTCGCAGAGCCTGTGATTTCTTCCTCAGCCTAATGTTCCTCATTACAATTCTAATGTGTTGATCTGCTCTTGAAGGGCAGGCAGAGGTCCTGGCTTTTATGTTACAGGAGGCACATCAAAGAGCTTTCTAAAAAAATAGGGTTTGGGGGCTCATGTTACAGTTACAGAAAAGGAGTTTCCTTACAACAGTTTGAGTTAAAATGATGAATTTTTCTCAGAGATCAAACTGCCTTAGTAAGATGCCTGATATCAGTCTTGACTCATTAGCTACCCTCCTTTCTCTGATCATATTGCAGGCATTGTTCTGGCACTGCTGCCCTACACTTTTTCTCTGACATGACTTGTACGAGTTTTTTGACCTTTTTGATGTCAGATTTTTAATGTTTGCAACTCTTTTTGATCGTTTTAATTTACTTCTAAAGAAAATAAACATTTCTGATGTGAAGCAAAATGGTGTTCTCCAACAATGAATATTACTAATAAGTATAAAATATGTATGGAACTTTTCAGGTAACAAAGAAAAATATAATGTCTTCAGGAATAAGTGAAATGATCTTCTGAATTCAATATTGAAAGAGATGTGCTATGAAGAAATGTATTCCTCATATGAGTTTCTGTTCAGTAGTTACACCCTGCTTTCTATATTATGTACCACTAAGATTTGTGTAGCAAAAGCTATTTTCTAGTTTTTGTGTTATTGAAGCAATTACCTTGTTGTCAGAAAAGATTGCAGTAGGATAAATAATTTGAGATGTATACAAAACATTGGTTGACAACCTTTACACTTCCTATAAAGGTAGAAATCATTTCCTCTTCATCGCATTCACTGGGGGAGGTTTACATATTTCTCAGAATAGAAACACAGAATATTTTCTGATATTTTTAAAAATTGTTTTCAACAGAGTATGAATAGTTTGGAATTTTTATGTGAAGAAAATGCATGTCTTACGTATCCAGAAATTATTCACTGCTGTTTCACTGATATTTGACATTGAGAATGCAAGTGTTCAATGAAAGAACAGAAAATGTATATTTAGGAATAAGGTATATTCTGACTGCCTGAAAGTTTATGGAGACTAAATAGCAATTTTCGTTGATTCAGATAAGATGAGGACCATATAATTTCTGGTAATATAATACAGTCCATGGTTCACTCCAATGTCATGCTTTATTCTGTGTGTCTAGAAGCAATGATAAGTTTGGCAGGTTCATTAGGTTTTTCTATAATGGTCACTGATGTTATAATCATAGTCTTTTCTTAACATCTTGGCATTATGCTAGACCTATAGGAGTCTGCCTGAGGTCATACTGATTAAAAAAAAAAAAAAGGCTAACATCTTTAATGGTCCCTTTAATATCCCCTAATTGAATTAAAGATGCAGCAGGGCAAGTTCTCAAAAGGCTGTGTGCAATGTCCACAAAACATTGCCTTTCTGTGTGCTGCAATCATACTTTAAGGAAACATGTTCCATCTGTAGGTTTTTGGGATGGCTATAATAAAGCAGGACAAGGAATTACATTAATTGCATTGATCAAATGTTCAGACAGGGAATCCTGAATTTTGATACCGGCAAGTAAGAGAAAGGATTTTTACACACTTCCCTAATTTAAAATCTGAGCTCTCATTTGAAAATAAGAACCTCAGCCTTGGTAATTGCATTATGACTCCAAGCAGTTCCATGTAGTTGAGATTTTGGGACTTCAACCTGGACTGTGATAATTCCTTTCTGTGGAAAATTCACAAAAGACATTTATTAGCAGGAAAATCGTGAGGAGTCGTCCCTCTTGTATCAAACTGTAGGTAAAGAAAGTGGTAGCATTTGTCTTTTGGTACAAAGAGCAACAGATATTATCTTCCAAATCAGGAGACGTCTAGTAAACTCTCTCCCTTCCTGACAAAAGCCAAGAGATGTTACGCTCAGGTCCACTTCTTAGCCTGTTTGATGTGTGTCCCTGGTCTGGGGACTCCACTAGGTCTGTGGTGGCACGGTTGCCTGCAGGATAAGACTTTCTCCAGAATCTTGAGCTAGAAAAGGAAAAGACGTGTGATTTCCAAAACACCAAAAATGAGAAGACAGATTGTTTCCTGGACGGGCCCTCAGACTTCTCACGTTTCCTCAAGTCTGTCTTATTTTCACCTTCTCTCTGACCAGTGTCTTTGTGGAGCACTTTAAAACAGAGGAAAATTAGAAGGGTGAGGAAATGAGCTATCAGTGAAGCAATGATCAGACCTGCAGTGCTGACCTCTGCCCTGGTCCTCTTTTATTTAGTGGTAAAATACCCTTACTTGTCAGATAGAACTTCTGAAGCCTACTCCTTTAATGCTGCTCTCCTGTGCACTTGCTCACAGTATACATCCTGCTGTGGCTCTCCCTTCCTCATGGAATAACCCACATTTATTACACAGTGGAGTGTCACATGGGAATAAGGAGCTGCCTTATTCCATAAAGTCTTTACAAGCATGTTACCTACACACTACTCGCTCACCTTGGCATATGAGTAGAAGCTGGACAAGTGGACTGATAACATTCAGACCTTGTTAGATTAAAAGTTCAGAGGAGGATTGCCATCTTCATGAATATAAATAGTTCATTTCCACCAAGTGACTTGGCAGCCAGACCTATCCTCAGCACTTGAGGAGGAGATATACCTATAACATTGATTGCATGTCTGACTTCCCACAGGGGCTAGTGGCGTTAATGAAAGGAATGCTTAATAAACTCTTACATGTCAGAATTGTGATTTCATTCTTTAAAAAACCAGTGGAGACAGCTCTAGCTGAACTTTTATGGGATCTTTCTGGATGGATCAGCTAGCAGAAACAGGAAATAATCCACAGTAGTTTACATCTTATATGCTGATTCACCTAAATCCCAAGTAGCTAAGCTTTAGCTATGAAATGAACCACAGGACTTCACTTCATGAATGTAAGATTTTAATTAAAGGCATGGAGGCTGTATTTAAAGGTGTGTAATTTCATATTCTTTCCTCTAAATGAGAAGGATAAGGTAATTTATTTGTTTGTTAAATAAGGGCTCGGGGTGAAAAGCAAGGGAAAATGGGCCTAATCAGAACAATCCGTCACTCTGCAGTGTCTTTTTAATATCTCATCATGCACTAGCTGGCCTGATGCAAAATTTCTTAACGTTATGAAAGAACAGAATTGCAAAGGCTGTTATATGGCCCTTTGCTGTTCAGATAACTGAGAGCTTTGATTCTCTATTGGCTCAATGAGTTAGTACAAATCCATACAAAGCAAGAACAAAAACTCTGTGCAATATCATTAGATCTTGTATGTGTTACAGAAGTGCGTCTGATGTCCCTCAGGACATTTTAAACAGCAAGACTGAGAGTCTTCAGGCTTACCTTGTACTGCTCAGGGCTCTCTATTTCATATCTAGAGGGTTTTGCTAGTATTCACTACACTATTTATCAAAACTATAGAACTTTCAGTTTTTGTGAAGATAATTTCCTCAGGTGCCTGAAGGAGAAGATAGATACTGAAATTAACAGAACTGATTCTGTATCACGCATTGTGGTAATCATTTAAAAAAAAAACCTTTATAAAAAACCTAACTCATCTTGAAACCACTTGGGTTACCTCTTTCTCCCAGAAGCTTATTTCTATTTCCTTTTATTTTCTTACTTATTTCTACACTACATGTATTCTGATTCATATGTATTCTTGTGCTGATAGGCTGTGTTTATACTTGTAAACTAAACAGGGACAGAGAGACAAGGCACCAGCCTGAGCATGGACATACAATTGTCTATAGCATTAAATAGCTAGCATGAAATGGGCTGCAAAAATGATCAGAGGGCTGGAACACCTCTCCTGTGAGGAAAGGCTGAGAGAATTGGAACTGCTCAACCTGGAGAAGAGAAGGCTCCGGGAAGACCTTATTGCAGCCTTCTAGTATTTAAAGGGGGGCTACAAGAAAGCTGGAGAGCAACTTTATACAAGGGTGTGTAGGGATAGGACAAGGGGTAATGGCTTTAAACTAAAAGAGGGTGAATTTAAATTAGATATAAGGAAGAAATTCTTTACTCTGAGCGTAGTGAGACACTGGCACAGGTAGCCCAGAGAAGTTGTGGATGCCCGCTCCCTGGAAGTGTTCAAGGCCAGGCTGGATGGGGCTTTGAGCAGCCTGGTCTAGTTGAAGCTGTCCTTGCCCATGGCAGGGCGTTTGGAACTAGACGACCTTTAAAGGTCCCTTCCAACACAAACTTTTCTATGAGTCTATGATTCTGTGATCCGTGGTGAAGTATTGACCCTGGCCAATTAGTGCTACCCCAAAATATGCCCAGGAATATGCTGGTGCCTGGCCAGGAATGGTTCCCAGGAGGTGTGTGGATGCAGCCACAGTCTGGAGAGTGACAGTAGTCAAGTGTGCATATGAGAACTCTTTTTGGAGTGTTGGCTTCAAGGATAAAGAATGGCTGGTTGGTTTTAGTTGCTAAAAAAGAAATATGTGTCATCATTGTTGTTTACCTTTAAAATCTCTTCACCACCCCTAATAATTGCCTTCATTTGCAGACAGCATCTTATCCAAACTCAGACTTCTTTTTTTCCAGCACAAAAGAAACAAGCTCTTCTAGTTTCTATTAATTTCCTGATGATAGTGTTCGTCCTTTGAACCTGTATCATCTGGAGTTCTTTGTTGAGCATGAGCAACCAGAACTGTAGATAAGATTTTAGCAAAGCTTATTTTATCAGAATGAAGCCCTGAAACAAATAAAAACATTTGACTCTTTTTTGTGTGTAGGTTCTAGCTATTAAGTTCCCATTTTGTAATGGACTGGCTTGTTACTACTCCTTAGGTATCTGACCTAGAACGTGTATGTCGCTCGTATTCCTTTTCCTCTAGTCCTCTAGTTCACATTTTTCCTATGCATTGTTTAAATCCTTCCCTGTATTGATGATGCATCCTGAAGTTGTAATAACAGCAATATCATAACCAGCTCTTCTATTAGAATTATGAATATTAAATATATATGATCTAGGACTGATCTTTAAGAAATTCTGCCAGTAGCTTTCTAAGCCTTTCACAAATCTTGTGGTAAAGTTATTTTTTTCTGCACTTACATAGAAATATTTTTTTTTCTTGATAGAGTAACTAAAATTTATTTTTGCCAACTGTTCATTGTTTCTATTATTTTTGGATGGAAAAGTTCTTGCCGCAGGTTCTTGAGCATATAAGGAGGACTAGCTGTCACCATCCAGGGCAATCATGAATAGAAAAACAGATGAAATTTTATTTATGGCACATTTGAACAGCAAATTATGCACTGCTTAAAATGGAGAGGGTTGAATTTCTGAGCACTTGACAATATTAGAATTTTTCACTACAGAACCAAAAATTTGCAGATTTTAATTTTTTTATTAGAAATCCTGTCTATATAATCTTATTTATTCACAATTTCATTCTTGTTGGTCCACTCCTTGGTTATCTTTGACGTCAATACCTTAGTTACTTCACATTTTTTCCTGCTTCATATACCTTTCTAACTTTAAAAAAATCTTTTTTCACCTTACTTTTTGGCAATGCTTGTGTTATTCTTATCCTTTTTGTTTTTTGGATTTTATTAGGTATGCTTTTTACTTATTCTGAATATCTTTTAGTGGATGCATCTCTAGATCCTCAGATGTAATGTACTGACTGAGAAATGTACCATTTCTTGCAGTATAAACTTCAGGTAGATTTTACACCTTTGGCTTCGAGACCTTCCAAAATACTTTCATTTCTAGTCTTCACTATTAATTCCAGCTTATTAAATAATTTGCTGCTATTTAATGATTACTTGTTCCTCTATTATTTGTTATGCTCAGCTTTTCTGTAATGTCTTAATTATTCATCAAAACAAGACTAGAGCACTATTATTTCTTCTCAGTTAGTCAGTACTGGGTAAAGAATCTGCTAATTATCACAGCTGGAACACAAGATCATTAGTTGTATTTACTATCCAGACTACTCTGAGCACCTAAATACTCTCATAAATAACAGAGTCCTATAATATTTGTCTGAAATTAGAAAGGTCTTTCTCAGCATCACATTGATCCAGGCAATCAGCAACTGACCTCTAGTATGAATCCTGGTTTCTTTAATTGACCTTTTATAAAAATGACATGGAACCCAAGAATATTCTGTTTTATGCAAACACTAGTTTTGTATTTCCTGGTATGTTAACACATCATCAGCATGGTATGACATGCAACCATTTTCACTTTTATTTTGTCTTTCCTATGTAGCTCGTACTTTGTCTAGTCATGGTTGCTAAAGCAAGCCCACCTGACCATCACTCTTATCAGCACAGCCTTTTCAAGCTTCTTGCAATCGTACCTTTACTCTCTCATATTTCCTTCTCCATTGCTATATTTCTGAGTTTCCCAGTTTTTCTCTTCCAGTGAATTAAAACCACACATAGAGACTGCGTATGATTTCCCTGGTACTGAAAGCTTGTGTTAGTAGTCTTGGCATTCTTAGCCCCTCAGTATTTAAGTGGAATGTAGTCGTCAGGAAAAATCTCCAAAGTATATATGTGTTCAAACAAACAGTGATTAACACTGCTTTTGTTGATTGTTTTATTTTCAATATCTTGTGCATTTAGAAATTTTATTCTCTATGGACCAAAATCATCTGTCCCTGCACTGAAGTTCAGTGATCGGTTTCAGTGTATTCTAGCATGACTCTTATACCATTATTTTCCTGGCAGAAAGTACAGTCGGAAGAGTTCTCCCTGCTCTGTTCATGCTCCTTTTCAGCCTCAGGGCTGCATGTTGTAAACTTTCTGCTGGCAGGCAGCCTAAATGCTGTGCTCTCCATGTGCTCTGGTGTTTCTTTCTCTTATTAAAGGGCTCCTTTATGAATGGTTCAGGCTTGTCTTTCCCTGGTGCTGAAACATGTCTATTGTGTCCTTCTGTTCTGCCTTCTTATTGACGATAATTGTGCATCTTTTTTTTTCAATCCTGCCTCTTCTGTGTATATCATCCTCACTCCCTCTTTGGAACTGGTCCATGGCTCTCATCATTTCATTTACTTCCCTAAAACATCTGACTTCTCTTTTTCTTCTTTCTTTTCTGTTTGCTTTCTTCCTTTCCTAAGGTCTCCAGGAAAGCCTCCTCCTTCAAACTTTTCTACTGCATTATGCCATCTTTTTCAGAGCGTTACATTTGCTTTTTTGCATCCTGGGTTATCCAGTTAGTTTTGTACAACCTTTTTATCTGCTTCTCCTTTCTGTTCTCTATTCTTCCATTACATTCATCTGCATCTTTAGCTCCTGGATAGCCTCTCTCATGACAGGCACTGCGACTACTCCAACCCCTGCAACAGGCACTGCGGCTACTTCAAAGGGACCAGGGGTGGAGACTGTGATGGAAATATACCGTTAAATTTTTGTAGCCCAGGATTTGAGTTGCATGTTATAGCAACTACTGTAGCAGGAACCACCCAAACCAATGGAGGACAAGCCTTTCAAGAAGCAGTGCAAATACAACAGTGACCCACCCTGAGCTGGCTTTGGTACCCAGTAACTCCATGCAACACACTGTCTTTCCTGTCCTGAGTGACTACCATAACAGACAGATCCCAAACTAATGGACTAAATTCACTCAGCTGACATTTTGTGGACATTTCTGGACATTTTATGAACACTTTCAAGGGTGGTCCATAGACTAAGGGAATGATGTCTGTGCATTATATCAAAGGATGAGAAGGGAGGTGGTGGTTAGTGAGGATGTATTGGATAGTATGGGACCTGAGAATGACATAGATGGTATGGAATAAGGGATGGAGAATGTGGTTGTTTTGGCTGAGTAGAGTTAATTTTGTTCATAGTAGCTAGTATGAGGCTATGTTTTGAATTTGTGCTGAAAACAATGTTGATAACACAGGGATCTTTTGTTGCTGCTGAGCAGTGCTTACACACAGTCAAGGCCTTTTCTACTCCTTGCACCACCCCCCCAGCGAGTAGACTGGGAGTGCACAAGTGACTGGGAGGGGACACAGGCAGGACAGCTGATCCCAACTGACCAAAAGGATGTCCTGTACCATATGACATCATGCACAGCAACAAACCTTGGGGGAAGAAGAAAGGGGGGACTTTTGGAGTGATGTTTTTTTTGTCTTCCCAAGTAACTGCTATGTGTGGTGGAGCCCTGCTTTCCTGGAAATGGCTGAACACCAGGCTGCTGATGTGAAGTAGTGAACAAATTTCTTATTTTACTATGCTTGCATCCACAGCTTTTGCTTTACCTGTTAAACTGTCTTTATCTCAACCCACTGGGGTGGAGTGAATGAGTGGCTGGGTGGGGCTTAGTTGCTGGCTGGGGTTAAGCCACAACAGAGCTGCACCTTGGTGATGTTTCCTATGAAGTCAACAGGCCAATGAAGAAGAAATGTCTTAAAACACCTAGAACCAGTCAGGCTTTTTCACCCCTTTAACTCTGGGTTATCATCGTCATTGATCCTGCAGTAACCACTGGAGTCATATTATCTTCCAAATATCCAACAGAGATAGAGATAAAAGGATTAGCCCCTCTATTTACTTATGAAAAAGTACTGTCTTTTTCTTGTGTTTTATGAGATTCTTTGCTCAGAATGTTGTTTTTTAAGCCCTTTGCCTCAGTCAGAGACACTATGTAATCAGAAGGCAGTCAGTTGTGTTCACAGAGTGGAACATCTTACTCAATACCGTGTGCCAAGCTGCTTGTCTAGGCACAACCCAGAGCCACCACAAATGGGCTCTGAATGTAGACTGGAGAGCACACAATATGCAGCAAGCTGAAATGTCTGTTTTCCTCAGGCTCCATTTTGCCCAGAACTCAGCAGTAATAAACTGTTTCATTATTCCTTTAAATTTTCAGTATATCACCTCAGGTTATTTTGGAGAAAAGCTTTTTATAAATTAATTTTGCACTGTATTGTCACAGCATCCTGTATTTTTTCCTCAAATCTAAGTGTTAGAAAATATTTAGCCCTATAGAATTCCTCTATGAAAGGAAAGTCTAATGTACAGACACATACAGAGATTGACTTAGCAAAGCTATGGTGGGTAGGTACTTTCAAGTAATTGAATTATAATCAGAAAAGTTGGTTTCTACAGATAGTCTCTGGGAGAACAAAGAGAAAGTTAATTTTAGTAATTATTTTAAGATCATTTTTAACATTCATATTTAAAAAAAAGTTAGAAAAATTGATTTATATATTACTGATTATTCAATTTCCAGTCTTGTCCAAATAACAAACAAAAGAGTACTTATTACAATTCAGCATTCAGCTTTTGTTAAAATAGATTTTACTATTTAAAAAAAAAATTAAGGTTTTTCCTCCCTTCCTTTGCAAAACTCTATTGAACTTTCTGATTAGAGTATGAAATTGTTGAAACATCAGCATTGATCTCACAATACCATTTTCCATTGAGGAACAGGGAAGTCAGCTGTAAATTTCGAAGTTGTACTGGACAATTTTTACACATGAAAATGTAATAGTTTTTAGAATAATATGAATATTTGATAATCCTGACCCAAACAGTGGAACACAAATGGAGCACTGGAACTGCTTTTAGCAAAAACAGTGTTTCCAACCTCTGTAATTACTGTGAGAGAATAGTAGTAGATAATCTCTGCTACATCATGGCTTCAAAATTATACATTTATTGTGAGCTAATATGGAATAACTTTTAATGTTCTCCAGCTTTACATGAAGTACCATTATCTTCACACTAGATTTTTGTGAAGTTGGTATGAAATTCCTCCCATGTGTACTAGGACAATACTTTTTTTATTCTCTTAGCAGGAGACAGTGGGATAACTCAAAGATGGTATAGTAAAGAAGAACTGAAGTATATGACTTCCAGTAATGGAACTGCTCAAAATATTCCTGTGGATAACATTTATTTACCTATTGTGTGTGTGGAAATGTCCATACTGTGGCTCCTGACAATACAGAACAACGTCTTTTAGTAATACAAATTAGTCTTTTTTTTCACAAAATACTGTTGAGAGTTATATGAAGTTGACATAGAAATTTTCAAGAAATATTTTTCATTTGCTCTATTGAACTGTTCCTACAAGTTAAGTGGAGTATTTGGGCATTAACATAAATTTGTAATGTTTGTACTAATAAACCAAAAATGAGAGAAAATAATAGAAAAAAATAATAAAAATAAGAACAAAGTTGCATTCTGTGCACTTTTAGCATCCTTTAATCAGGAAATGAACATTCATAAGTGATTTTATTTAGTCTTTGAGCTGTTATCTGAGTAACACATCAAAAATGTATCATGAACCTCAGGAATATTTGAAAATATCATCCTTTCTTGGCTCATTGTTACAGCAGTCCAGCTTAAAGTTTTGACTACAGATTTCATATTAGGGATGAACCTTCAGTAAAAGATTTTATTTTTTGGTTAGGACTGATGTGGCTTGAAGTTTATTTGTCACTTGCTTTCTGGGTAACATTGGCAAGTTAGTTCACCTCATTCTCTGCAAATTTTGTTTAAAGTTACTTAGCACTTCTGCAAAGAATTTGGAAATTCAAGATTAAAAAAACATGGCATAATAGGACACATTATATGAAAATAGTTTAATATAGTTTGTAGTGTACAAGTTAACCATGTTGAACTGACCTCCTTCAGCTGAGCAGATGACCACAATAGGGCTGAAGGGACCATCTCCTTTGTTGTTGTAAACACCAACTTTCACCTCAAAAGGAGTCAGAGGTGGCACACTTTCATCTCTGTAGATGAACTTTGAGGCATCTGAAGACGTCACCATTTTTTCCTTCCAGCCACGTGTTCCATTGGGTCTGAAGGCCACAATATATCCAAATCCTTCTCCATTCTGAAACTCTTCTGACACTGGCTAAAATACAAGGTTCAGATAATGATCAAACATGATTTTACTAATTTAGAAAGCAGTCACTCCAGGGGCTGAGAGTAATCTGGCTCCTTGTGTGAGGGTGATCCCTTACAGTTGTGTTACAGGGTTTTACTTATCAAGCCTAAGAACACAGACAGACAATTGCTTTTGAAGAGGAAGCTTGTAAGAGAGTTTCTTCACCTAATCACTGTCCTAGGACTGAATAAGCTCTTAGGCTCAGAGAGATTTCTTCTTCTGTATCTCGCACTTTGAGGTTAAGGCTTTGACCAGTGGGCTATTATCGGAATAGCCCCTTCCAGTGACATTGTTACAAATATAGAGCAACATACTGTTAAGGACCCCTAAAATATGATGTGAGTGACACTTGATACAGTGGAACTCTCTCGGGTTTTAGGTGACAGCCTGTCTAATTTCTGTATCCAAATGGGGTGTCAAGTCTTAGGGATTGAAGTCTAAGGTTCAGTTTGACATTTAGGTTGTAACGTAATAAATCTACTTGTTCTAACTCTGAACTGAGTCTTAGTGAAAAAAAAAAAATTATTTGCTTTTCTCTTCTCAGTGGATCTGTGAAATTAGCCACTTAAACTGGGACACATTCACCATAAGGAGGCAGTCAGCAAAGGGATTTATCTCTTGAGAGTCTGGGCACTGCAAAAGTTACGTCTTACATGTCCAGCTCAAGGAATGGAATTTTCCATGCTAATTTACTGCCTACTATTCTTATAAAGTCAATGGACTAGTTTAGGAACTGAGTTATATTTAACAGCTGTCAACATATTAGGCCTGTGGGAAATGCCAAAAAAAAAGGATGTCTAAACTCTCTCTCTTGAAGTGCCCATCCCAGATCTGCAGCTAATGAACATGTGAATCAGAGCAGGGGCACAGGGGACACCGAATGCTTTCCCCTCCACATTGCAAGTGAATGTGTCATCACCAGGTACCTCAATTGCAGACACAATTTTCTACCTATCCTTCTGAATCTGTGCACTGCACATCCAACAAAAAACACATCATGACTCCAAAGGCAGAGGAGGCAAAAACAAGACAGACTTTGCAATCTAGTGACTTGAGTTGGAAAGCGGGAGCATTGCATCTCTTTGCAAAACTTATGGAGTTGGCAGTAGACAGTCACTACAAAAAACTGCCAGAAATAAACGAGAAGTAGCAGAACCCTAGAATTTCACCACAAATGCTAAATGCACAGTCAGTGAATTAAAGTTGTGTGAACAAAATTTTGTTTGAACCTGCTGAGTATAATGCAGGAGCCTAGGTAGGTTAGTCTTTTCCTGAATTCCCAGAGACCCATACACCATCTCAGTATCTCTTCAGACTTCAAAGTACTTTGTTGAATGCCTATTGCCTGTGTAGGTCAAATAACACTTTCTGGATCCTACAAAAGTGCAGACTGACTATGCTGGAGCTATGCTAGCTTACACTGTAGTTGTGCATAATGGAAATGCAGGGGCTACACCAGACAGCACGGTAGTCTGTAGTGAGTTGAGTGCTCTCCAATGCACTAGGATTAGTTCTGTAGCAGAAATTTCAACACTGACTTTTAATTGCACAGTTTTGTGTGTTCTGTTCTATCTTTTTAATATTTCTTGAAGAGACAATGACTATAATTAGAAATGGTAGCAATCTTTCAAACAATTAAAAATAGATATTCCTACTTCAGAATTTATATTTGACTCAGATGAAATGCCATGATGATTTTGTAAACTTAATCTGATTAATGACTTTATACAGTTTAAGACCTATGTGAAACAATAGTGTGCTGAAAGTGTGAACACTAGAAAGAACAGCACTTGATGGAAACAAGGAGTTAATCAGATAGAAGGGGCAAGGATCGACACCTTCTGCCTTATTGGCATTTTGCACTCCTTAGTTATGAGTGAAGAAGCATCAGCTGGCTTTTGTGGAAAAAAAAGTCAATGTATGCTGAAATTCTGTTGTGGGAATTGCAAATTCTTAACTGTCTGTTGTATCTGTAGTGCAGGATGGGATACCCATCGGTCTCCAGTTTCTTTTGGGAGAAAACTTCCACGCTTGACAGAGAGGGAGATACAACACACTGCAGTAGTCCCCCACTCCAGTCACCTTGGAAACACTATGAAGACACTTAATATAAATACTACATGCTAATATATCACATTAGGGACTGGGATTAGGCCAGTTTACATCAGATACAGTTCTAGCCACCTGATGTTTTTGTTTGGGTTTCTGCAAATTCTCTCCCAATAGGGGAGATGCTGCTGTTTATAGTTATAGACTATAAAGCAAGCTGAAATTATCTCTGTCACAGCTGTCTCAGGTGGCTGGTGTTGGAGAAGGCAGACAGCCTTTTCAGATGTCCTAAAATCTGCTGTTTTAAGCAGTTTGTCAAAAATCTGTGTGTCTCTTACCATCCGAATCTCTCCTCAAGTTGGCTAGGCTAAAACACTTTTCCATTAAAACCCCCTGTCTTTATTTGATGGAAATTTTCTTGGGTTTTCATATGTGTGTGTGCATATATATATTTTTAATCTGAAATTCTTCATGATGAATCCAGAAGTTTTGAAAACTCCCCAAGAAGAGTCTCTGTTTTACTGTGTTCTTTATGATTAGCAGAGAAAGTAACTCCCACTCCCCCAAATGCCCACTGGAATGGTCATACATCTAAGTTGCATCTTGCATCACAAATATCTTCTCAAAATAAAGGTCTATTTCAGGTCTTCAGTTTTATATTTTTATGAAACGTTTAAAATTTCTTTCTTAATTTAAGATTAAAAAAATTTGCAAGGCTTTCCTTGTCTTCCCTTAGCTATTATTACATCTGGCATAGCACTTAATTGATATCCAGAAAAGTCAAATCAACCCAAGCAGTACATCAGGAAGAAAAGACTGATGAGTTAGGACACCTCTGGAGCTGCTGCTAGGTGGGTTAGAGTCACAGTAATGCTCTTTGCTCAAACCACATGAAAATGCACATTACTTTGGACCGTTAGAACATATTAAAAGAACAGTATTTTGTGTTCCTGTTTTGCCAAGATTTGTTGTAAGGAAACCCCACTACAGCACTCTCTGCTTTGCCCTTCAAGAGGTAAACATGAAGCAAAATATTTAATCAGAAAAATCCCTTACCTCCCATGCTATTACTAATTCATGTCGCCTTCCACTTCTGCCACTTACATTAGCTGGAGGTGTCTTTGGAACTGTAAGCAAAAAGCAAAGCAAAGCAAAGCAAAGCAAAGCAAAGAAAAGCAAAGAAAAGCAAAGAAAAGCAAAGCAAAGCAAAGCAAAGAAAAGCAAAGAAAAGAAAAGAAAAGAAAAGAAAAGAAAAGAAAAGAAAAGAAAAGAAAAGAAAAGAAAAGAAAAGAAAAGAAAAGAAAAGAAAAGAAAAGAAAAGAAAAGAAAAGAAAAGAAAACAGAA
>Ga0065711_1034048_pt1 | contig 24377 bp, 16 predicted proteins | sample Hoacrofraction12_FD_59098 | JGI IMG/M metagenome (GOLD analysis project Ga0065711, IMG submission 59098) | Hoatzin crop microbial communities from Cojedes, Venezuela - Epithelial fraction 12 v2 (version 2) | ecosystem: Host-associated > Birds > Digestive system > Esophagus > Crop | place...
TGCAGCCTGTTCTCCGCGGCTGCTTTTCAATGGCTTGCGCGGGAGCGGATCGATAGAGATGTCTCTGAATCCCTTTCGCATTGCAGAGCTCTGCCTCGCCTTTTAAAAACGCATTTAGATTAAAAAGTAAACTAGAACTAAGCAGCCGTGAATGGCTGCGATAGCCTCTGTGGCTAAAGAAATGGGGGAGAACTCTCTCCTCTCCGCGTGGCCGATTTAAAGTAGACTTACTCAGTTGGGGACAGTTTCCCTGGTTTTAGATCCGGGTGGATTTTGAAGGGGCTTTCTCTTTTTATAATAAAGACTTTTCATGTGTGCTGCTGTAAAATCCTCACTGCTCATTTTCTGGATATTCTTGCCGGGGAGATAGCCCTGTGTCAGTGCTATCTCTCTTTTGGCTAATGCAAAGCCCAGCTGCCGATTATTCTGGGAGCTGGACTCAGAGTGTCTGCTGGGGAAGGTAGACCTCAAGATCTGAGCAGTGGCAACGTATTGATTCCATTAGCAGAATTTACAGATCTACCGACAGCTCGCTTTAACACAGTCGCTTTCCCAGAACTGAAGTTCTCCTCAGAGCATCCGTCGCTGGTCTAGGCCAATAGATGGCACAAGGCACTCGGGCTAACATTCTCTGAGGAGAGACGAGGCAAGAACACACTTGTTCATGAGCCAGGATTTTCGGAGGGTATGTGTGGGTCAAATTCTGGGTGTCCAACCTGGGATACCTTGGGAAGGTCTGCTTTTCAGAGGCATGTCCCAAGCCATGCATTCTTACTTTTCTCGGTCACAAATGCAGCATTTTCCAAAGTCCTTCTCTGCTGTAAGCAGTTAGGGTTAAAGCGTCGCATCCACAGTTTTGCTAGGAATTGATCAGTGTTGGTATCCTAAACTCAGTAGGAAGCAGGGGTGGCTTTTCAAATTTGTGAGGTGTGTTTGGTATCTGCTGCTGGGGAGAAGCTGCCTATTGCAGCTGGGTTGAAACCAGTAATCATTTGCGGTGAGAACAGAGTTTTTTTTTACAGAGAACTATATCCTCTCCTCGTTACCTTCTACTTTTCTAGATTTTACTACTCAAAGTGATAGTACTGGGGGGTGGGGTGGGTGGGTAAAAGACAACTGGCTAAGAAGGAAAAAAATTCTTTTTTTCTGTATCTAAACTTCTGCTGAGATAGCACTGTGGGTAGACAAAGATAACTTTGTGTCCTGAAACGGTGTAAATTATTTGTCTATAGGTAGGTAGCTAAATGATGATAAAAGAACTTTAACTGACAGTAATCGTACCTAGCTTTTATATGGTGCTTGTTATCTAAAGATTTCAAAGTAGTTCTTTTTACAAAGAGGTGCAGTATCATTATTTCAATTTTTTTGAATTGCAGGAGTTGAAGAATGGGAAAGGTCCAGAAATAGTACCCAAATTTCCTAAGTCACAGTTCTTTACTTGTCTGTTAGATCTTTGTACAGACTGAAAAGATTTGTTTAAGTTGATCTCAAAATAAGAAAGAATCTATACGTATTCATAGCAGAGGACATTAAAGCTCTTTTTGAAGAGACCTTTTTCTTTGAACACCACATCTGAATGTCTGCGTCTTGTTACCAGTCTCAGCACTAAGGCAACCCACAGAAATGGTAGCAGACCTTCAACTTCCTATTTGTGAGTGCGGGCAAAAGAAAATCAATGACCAGAAGTTTTCAGCAGAACTAATGCAAACTGCAGTGTGATCCCTAGCCTTATTCCTGAGACAGGCGAGGTCAGATGTTCTTCTAAAATGTCCTTGGTAGAAACAGGGAGGTTCTGAAGGAGGAGCATTTCTTTGCTCGCCCTGCCTAGGACTTGGCAAATTTCTCAGGGCGAGAAGAATAAAACCACCTCAAACTCAAACAGATGCCGAATTGGTGTTAACCCACCAATATCACCTTAGCTGTGGAATCATAGCTACAGGCAAGGTAAAATCAACCATTAATACTCAGCGCCAAGACCATGGGCCAGGTTCAGGCTCAACACAAAACAAGGTTCAGCAGTGACTGAGCTGGTCTGCGGAGGCACCTTGAACCTCCACAGAGAGTGGAGACAGCCGGGCTTTCCCTGCTCTGCATCGGCGCATCTGCCAAGCTGTTGCCCTTTGCTCTGGCTGAGCCCCCAGCGAAGCTGGCGTTGGGCGCATTGCCTGCCGCTGTGGTGGGACCACTGCCAGAGACTGCTGCCACCGCTCCTGAGGCTGCTGGCTGCTGGCATCCCTCCTCCCTGCCAGCTGGGCAAGCTGGGCCCCGCATGCTTGCAGGTGAAATTAGTGCCGGTTAACAAGGTGTGCGTGTGAAAGCCAGATGCTCGGCAGAGTCTGGCGTGAGCTCGGGTCAGAGTGAGAAGCAGACTGTGTCTGGTTGGGGAATATCTTTCCTCGCAGCCCATCCTTCCTCTTAGTTACTTGAAAACAGGTTGTGGCCAGGCTTGCTTATTGTCTTTTCTCCCGGAATCTCTCTCTAGCTAAGCCCATTTGTTTGCAGGATGCCTCCTGTCTAAAGGCTCTTGATTTAAAGAACTTGTTTACTTGCTGCTGGGGCACGTATATTGAACAGACCTGCCCAAGGCTAATGACTAGAAACAAGGCTCAAGTCTCTAAACTCGCATCATTCCCTGCCTTGCAAATTTTCAGTTATGGGATGTCTGCCAAGGACATATAATAAAACAGAGCTCATGAATAAATAAAATGTGTTCCACTAACCTGTGGATATTTTCTTCTTATCTTGTCTTTCGCCCATCTCTTTGTTCTTATTTGTGCTCTTCATCCATTATTTTTTTTAAGTTAGCTTTTCTCCTTTTGTAGAGTTTGCTTTCTCCTTTTTAATTTATGGGATCATCTTCTTTTCTTCCTGCGTTGCCTCTTCACTTTCCCAGGGGGGAAAGTACCCCCAGAAAACCAGACAGGATGCTGTCTGATTACCCTTGTCTCGTTCTGTGTTGAGGGCCAAATCCTCATCTGACAGAAACTGTCCTTGACCTGTTCTACTCAGTGGTTCTGCACCAGTTACTGTCAGGTGGTTATCTGCTCCAAGGTGTAACCCCAGTATCCTTGTCCATTCTTTACCATTTATTCTTGTTTATATACTATTTCCTTCTGGCCGCTTTGATTTTTCCATGTTTTACTGATTCTTCTTCCTTTTTGTACTCTACTTTGCACTTTATTTGACTATGTTCTATTCTGTCTTATCTTACCATCATTTATAACGTATCTAAAGGCCTAACTAAGTGTGTTAAACTGCTGTCATCTGTCATTTTGGCTAACTTGCCAATTTTTTCTTGGGAGGGTGTTCTGTATGTGATAGTTGCTTGTAATGGTTTTATTTTGTTTTGTTTTTCGTTCTGCTCTAGAAGAGATAACTTCTTGTGTTGCTTGAAGAGGAAAATGGTGTTGACCATGTTGGTCCTTAGTTTCTGAGGGAGCGCATTCCACAGTCATGATCCTGTTTTCAAGAGAGATTTGTCATCTGGAAAGATGAGCTTTGTCACTTATCTTAGAAGGTCCTGTTGTGGTCACTGTTCCTGTTTAGGAGCTTAGTTTGCTCTGGATTTAGGCCATTTGCTCTCTTACAGATAAAGCATGAGACCTTGAACTTCATGCACTGTTCTGCAAGGAGCTAGGGTAAGTCTGGAATAAGCATGGTGGTCTCTGTGGATGATTTGGTGGCAATGTTGATATAAAGGATTGTGGAGGGCTTCACTCATTTTGGCCTTTCTAAATTGTTTCCTTAACTGATATCTGTCTTCTAGGTGCTTCCAATGTTCTTGTTCTTAGCATGATTTTCTGTTCTCCATCCCTTTTATTTGCAAGCCCTCCAGGTCATCTCGCTCTTCACACCAAAGTGTCTTCTCCGTTTTTTCTTCCTATCCCTGGCTGGTGAGCAGGGACTGGGGTGAAAGACCTTGATTTAATGGCTCTGTAGCTGGTGAGGAGTTGCAGGGAGGTGGCACAAAGGGAGGCTGCTATGACTCAGCCCTTTGGACTCTCTTCTGCTCAGAGTGGCCACGTGCCCTGGCTGCGGACATCAGCCTGACTTCAGTTTGCTCTGTGCATGTTGCCATCTCTTCCAGGTAGGTTTACGTCTGAAAGATTGAACTTGGGCAGGAGGAGCTGCCTGATTTTGATCCACCAGAATCAACCCACATGCGGTGGCAGTCAGGCAGCATTGCACCATCCTTACCTCTGCCAGCAGCAGCAAGAAATGCAGTTGTCCCCTCTTGCCCTGCCAGGGGTTGTGCTAGCAAGGTGTGAGCGCTCTGGAGGTGTACCTGTTCTGCTGGAGCCGCCTGCACTCTGAACAGGATTGTTGTGCAGTAAAGGCTAATAAATGAACTTTAATTTTTTCCTTTTGGGGAATGTTTTGGTATTGCCACCCTGCCAGTAAAAATCAGCAAAGGGCACATGTACAAAACAGAGTCTGACTGGTTTAAGGAGGACAGGTTATTATCAGCTGAGACCGAGAATTTTGCTTTCCTTTTTTTTTCCTTCTCTTTTGTATATTTTTGTCCTTTGTTCATCAACTTGGACAAGCAATTTATCTTAATAACTGGCTAATTCTTTCATGGTTTTAATCATTTTTGTCCAGTGCTAGTCTAATGACAGGCTCAGAGCTCAGCCTGTGCAGAGGGCTGCTGGCCTCTCTTCTCCTTCAGTTTTCACTAAAAGCAAAGCAAAGACAAAGGCTTTATGGACTTGGGAATGTTGAAGTAGAACGTGTTGACCTGCTGCCTAACACTGAACAGGTCACTTCTCAAGTCTCAGGTTCAGCTTCCAAAGCATGGAGCTCAAGGCATCCACCTCACAACAGTTTTAACTTAATAAAGTGGTGTGAGTTTTATAGACAAAAACTGTATTCTATGTAAGTCTTCTAAAACTTAGTATTAGAAATTTGCTGCCCCATATAGGGGGCATTTTATATGTCTCTGTTTTTTTTGTTCTTTTTCTCTGAGCCTAACAAGTTGATTGCTGCAGTTGATATAACTACAGGCCGGTTACCTGTGGGAGGCAGATAACCAACTCGGGAAAAACCTATGAACAGCTTTGATTTGCATGGAGGAGCTAAGACACAGCCTGGGTAGTCTGATAAAAATTGGAAGCACTTCTGGTAGCTCTGCTGTGCTCCTTGCTTCTCTTCTACCTCCTCTCCTTGAGCTGACAAGAGCTGATGCTGCTTCCAGCAGTGTTAATTACGGTGAAGGCTTCAGCTCAGAAACCACAGTGATACTGGGGGAGAGCGTGTTGCAGAGGGCAAGGGGATTCTCACTCTTGACTTTAGCGAGAGAAGAATTGACCTCATGGTTTGTGAGATGCAACGACAAACCTACAATACTACTTCAGTGTACAATTATTGTCAATCAGTATGTTTAAAAGAGAGGTGGGGGAGGATCGGATATGTCCCAAAGAAGACTCCTTTTTATTGAAGGTTTTGTTACATCTTTTATCTTTTTTTTTTTTTTTTAATTAAAATTCTTCAGTTATCTGAATCAGTGTAACTGCTGATTTAACTGGATTATGATTCCAAAGCTGCTTTGTAGTTTTATGGACTCTATTTATTGCTAGTTGAGAGAAGAACAAATAGAGCCATAAGTTAGGTTTTGGTTTGGAAAATAACGAAGTCATTACTGCAGCACAAATTTAATCTCCGTGTTTTAGCCCTAGCTAGTGACAAGCACTGAATGATGGTTTCAGCATGACATTTTAGTGGCAGACACCTTTTCCCTGAATAAGCAGCTGAAAAGGATGCTGCCATGTGTATTATTCTTAAGCTAAGAAGACCTGTGTGTCTCCCTGTCCAGTGCAATATTTGCCAGTATGGATCAATACCACTCTTTAAATTCACCCATGAAATTGGTAAAAGCTTGAGCTGAACAAGTGGGGTAGCATGGGTCCTTGCTGATATTTTAGCTCAGTGCCATCTGTCTGGAAACAGTAATGGTGTTTATGGTCTCATTTTTTGTAAGCTATTCTTTTCAGGGGGTTGTGATTTTGTTTTACTGTTTGCTGGGTGTTAGGCCAGGCATAGAGCAGTTTTTCTCACCTGCATTTGTTAGTTTGTTAGGATGACAGAAAAGTGCAATGCTAAGGACAAGTTAGCTCTTTAGGTCTCATAGTACATTTGATGCTGAAATAAGAATTGTTGTGGGACACGCTGAAACCTGTGAAACTTAAAAATGAGCAAAGCCTAATCTGCAAAGCATTTGCTACTTGGCAAAGTGCTTATTCCTGGCTCTCTGGGATGTTCCATCCATCTCCTGTTTGTGAAGCCAGCTTTTTCTGAGGCCTTCTGTAAGTGCTAGAGGCAGGGGATGTGTTTCAGCTTTCTGAAGCTATCAGGCGTCCCTGGAGGTGAGCAAAATCTCTCGTTGAAGGAAACAAATTTATGCATTAGCTTGTAAGAAGTCCAGTGTGACTTGAAAGAGACTCTTTCTGCTTGTGCATATCCACCTCTATCTGATAACTTTGGACTGAGTCTTAGCTGGCATCTCTGACAGCTACTGCCCACAGGCCTAAGAGCTGGATCTTAGGCAGTCAGATATGTTTCTCTTCGTGACAAAGCTTACTGATTTCAGTTGATATCAAGGGTTGATGTATCGAGATGCAAAGTCTGAACCTTAAAGACCTTCAGAGCCCCTTGGGCCTGTGGGAAACTGCTGCAGAAATGAAGTGAGAGGTAGAAGTCATCACTGTTCTCTCCAAGGTTTTACTGGGCATGTACTGAAGTACTTCATTCAAATACAGTGAAGAAGAAAGAAGGGTAATTTCAGGTGTCTTCTTCTTCCTCCTGTTGAGTTGTGGATTAGAACTGCTGCAAAAGCCAAAGAGATTTTTGCTTAAAGTGGTGTTTGGTGGTACTTTGCTTCAAATAGCAGCTTCTAAAGGGAAGCTACCAACTAAAACTGAATATGTATTTCTCTTGAATGAGTTTCTTCCAATGCACTGCGTATGCTTAATCAAATCTAGTTCTTTCTCAGAAGATACATAGTCAGGGTCTCAGATCTTCCTCTGGACCTGTTGGTATGAACTGCCTCAATATTGTGGTGCATTCAAAATCCTTGGGGCTCGTTGTGGGAGTTTATGAATCTGTGTAGCTGAAGTTTGGCCCAGGTAAAAACCTAAGAAATCCCTCATCCTGTTAAAGTCTTCGGCAAAACCTCTGGTGATTTTGTCGGATTAGGATTTACTCGGCCACCTGTCTTCATTTTTCATCTCTAGACTTTTGTATGTATCTCAGACATTAGCCAAATATGTTTGTAAAAATAAGGTGGGAGAAAGAAGGAGACAAAGGGCTGTTTCTGGCTTCTGAAATTCCTTCTAGTTAGGTTTGGCTTTATATTCTGTTCCAAGCTATCTGTCATTGGAAGGCAATAGTAAAAATTACACCTCAGTAACTTTATAGGGCCTGACATTGGGTTGAGTAAATGGCTATATTGTTACGGGCTGTGCAAACACATGTATTAATATTGCCAGAATCCAGCCCATAACATCTATAGTACCTTACGAGTTATGCCAGTGTGCGGTAATATTTTGCATATATAAATCCAGGTGTTAGTAGCTACTCAACACTTCCTGAAAAAATGATGGGTAATAATACTGACAGATACTGAGATGAATTGCACTTGTAGGACTAATGCTTATTTGGTGAAAAACTTATTTGCTGGATGTTTCTTTTTCTGTACAATGACAATGCCTCAGCTATTTCTATGAGTATTCAATTGAACAGTGGTGCAGTGATGCAATTTTATAACCTAGCCTGTCATGTACTTGCTTCATTACATTTTCTGACAAATGTCCTTTCTTGCTGAATCCTTAGTGGGGACAGCCAAGTTGAAGTAAGTGGGGAAAATACCTTTGGTTTTTGAGGACTGAGATGGCTAATGCTACACTGATACGCTGACTGGACTCAGTTAAAAGCGATTTCGATATCCTGGAGAAACTCCATCCACGCTGCAGTAACCCCACGCAACAGCGCAGTTTTGGGGGCTAACTAGATGGAAAGACGCTCAGTAGAGAACGACATGGGCATCCTGGTAGGCAGCAAGCTGAACACGAGTGAGCAGTGTGCCCTTGCAATGAAGGCCAACTGCATCCTGGGCTTTATTAGCAAGGCTGTAGCCAGCAGGTCCTCAGAAGCAGTTATTCCTCCTTGCCTGGCGCTGTGAGGCTGCATCTGAAGGACTGTGTCCAGATTTGGGCTCTCCACTATAGACATTGACATACTGGAGTGAGTCCTATAGAAGGCCACCAAGCCGGTTGGGGGTTGGAGCACACAGCATACAAGGAGAGGCTGACAAATATGGGTTTATTCATTCTAGAGAAGAGAAGGTGCAGGGGAAATCATACTGTGATCTACAGTTACCTGAAGGGGAAGTTTTCTCAGAGCTGCACAACAACGGGATGCAAGTCAGTGAACACAAGTTGGAACAGAAAAGCATCTGATTAGACTTCAGGAAAAATATTTTCACCAGAAGAGCGGGCCAACACTGGCTCTAGATTGCCCAGACAGTTTGGGAAATCCTGGAGATATTCAAAACTGAATTGGCCCTGTACAACCTACTCTAACTGGGCCAGCTTTGAACATTGGGTTGGACAAGATGACGTCCAAAGGACCTTTTCAACACAGATTAGTTTGTGAGACTACCTGAAAAGTCAAGAGGAGGGCTGGAACAAAGCAATATCCAATATAGGAGTGGTGAGTATGCGTCCCAAAATCTGAGTGGTCCAAGAAATTGAGGCTTCTAGAGGCCTAAGTCAGGATAAGGCTTACACAGTGGCTCCAAACAGTATGTCCCCAGAGCTTGGTCTTCATCTAGTGTTTCTGTAGCACCGTGCTGCAGTCTGTCTCCCACTCTGGGATGACACCTGGTGGACACAGCTGCCTGGCTTGTCCTGCAGCATACTGGATCAGCTGCTTCTAGTGTTGGCTGGAAGGCTGCGTCCAACTCTTTTTTTGCATCTGGAGGTTTCTATGCTCGAGAAAGTCTTTCTTGCAGGTATTCTCTCCAGCTGCCTCCACGTATCATTCCTTAGCATGTGGCCTCATGTCATGCATGCTCACATGTTATAAAAGTTACTTGGATGCTTTGAAAGTTATTGTGGGATCGAAGCAGACTGCAAGACTTACGTAAGTGAGCTCTGGAGCTCTGCTTCAGAGTTGTCTTGGGTCAAGAGAATTTCTTTTTGAACAACACAGACTCCTTAACTGAAATCAACATGCTTCAAACACAAAGGTTTTTAAGTTTTTCAGTTGAAGTTTTCACCCAAAATATCCACAGTAGGAATTGCTTGTGTTCTTGTTGCCTAAGAGACTCTGCAAGTATCTTGGAGAATTTCACCATGGTAAAGAAAACCTTTGTTTACCTCTGAGTTTAATACACTTTTTTCAAAACATAAATAAATAAATACTATGTAACTTTAGCTACTCAGATGGCCAAGTAAAATTAGTTATAGAGCAAGGGTAGTCAGCCCCCAGGGCTGGAAGATAGGGAAGGAAAGCGGAACAAACCTCCCATAATCCAGGAGGAAGCAGTTAACGACCTGCTCTGACACCTAGACACATATAAGTCTATGGGGCTGGATGGGATCCACCCAAGAGTGCTGAAGGAATTGGCAGAGGAGCTAGCCAAGCCACTCTCCATCATCTATCAGCAGTCCTGGCTAACAGGGGAGGTCTCAGATGACTGGGGGATTGCCAGTGTAACACCCGTCTACAAGAGGGGCCTGAAGGAGGATCCCAGGAACTACAGACCTGTCAGCCTGACCTCGGTGCCGGGGAAGGTTATGTAGCAGTTCATCCTGAGTGCACTCACTGGGCATGTGAAGGACAAGCAGGGGATCAGGCCCAGCCAGCATGGGTTCATAAAATGCAGGTCCTGCTTGACCAACCTGATCTCCTTCTATGACCAGGTGACCCGCCTAGTGGAGGAGGGAAAGGCTGTGGATGTCATCTACCTGGACTTTAGTAAGGCCTTTGACACTGTTGCCCACAGCATCCTCCTGGAGAAACTAGCTGCCCATGGTTTGTATTGATGTACTCTCTGCTGGATAAAGAACTGGCTGAATGGTTGAGCGCAGAGAGTGTTGGTGAATGGAGTTAAATCCAGCTGACGGCCGGTCACAAGTGGTGTTCCCCAGGGCTCAGTTTTGGGTCTGGTCCTGTTTAACATCTTTGTCAATGATCTGGATGAGGGGATTGAGTGCTCCCACAGTAAGTTTGCAGATGACAGCAAGTTGGGCAGGAGTGTCAATCTGCTTGAGGGTAGGAAGGCTCTGCAGAGGGGTCTGGACAGACTGGATCACCAGGCTGAGGCCAACCGTATGAGGTTCAACATGGCCAAGTGCTGGGTCCTGCACTTGGGTCACAACAACCCCATACAACGCTACAGGCCTGGGGAGGAGTGGCTGGAAAACTGCGTGGTGGAAAAGGACCTTGGGGTGTTGGTTGACAGCTGGCTGAACATGAGCCAGCAGTGTGCCCAGGTGGCCAGGAAGCCCAATGGCATCCTGGCTTTTATCAGGAATAGTGTGGCCAGCAGGCACAGGGAGGTGATGGTACCCCTGTACTCGACACTGGTGAGGCTGCAGCTGGAGTACTGTGTTCAGTTTTGGGCCCCTCACTACAAGAAGGACATTGAGGTGCTGGAGCTTGTCCAGAGAAGGACAACGAGGCTGGTGAGGGGTCTGGAGAACAAGTCCTATGAGGAGCAGCTGAAGGAGCTGGGGCTGTTTAGTCTGGAGAAGAGGAGGCTGAGGGGAGACCACATTGCTCTCTACAACTACCTGAAAGGAGGTTGTAGTGAGGTGGGTGTTGGTCTCTTCTCCCAGGTATCTCGCGATAGGACAAGAGGCAATGGCCTCAAGTTGCTTCAGGGGACGTTTAGGTTGGATATTAGGAAACATTTCTTCACAGAAAGAGTGGTCAGGCATTGGACCAGGCTGCCCAAGGAGGTGGTTGAGTCACCATCCCTGGAAGTGTTTAAAAAACGAGTAGATGTGGCACTTCAGGATATGGTTTAGTAGGAACTGTGGTGTTGGGAGGATGGTTGGACTCAATGATCTTAGAGGTCTTTTCCAACCTATGATTCTATGATTCTATCATGCTATCATGCTTACCGGGGAAGTACGTGAATGGGAACAATGTAGGACTCAGTGGAAAATGGGGTACAGATTATTAATTTGAGGAAGGGAGTCTATAGAAACTGCCCTCATTGCAGAGATTCTTTGACCTGCAAGTTACAAAGTTCACTTCAACAAGTACTTCTTCTTTTGAAACTGTGCTCTTTATGAGTGTCATTAAGATGACCTGTCAAACAAGATTGTTGCCAAAAAAATGAACCTGCAAAGGGAGAATTTATTTTACCATCAAGCTACAGCAATGCTGACCTGGTCATAATAATGCCTTGGGGATCTTCTGCTTAAATATTTCTGTGAACTTCAGCAACTGGGACAATACAGCTCAAGGAAATTCTTGGTGTGGTCAGCTGTCTGTGGAAGCCGATGGGTGTTGTAACTGCAGCATTATAACTATGTTTAATTGGTGGGGATTTACAGGTAGACTGTCAAGCAAACACATTTTAATCTGTCAATTCCCTTAGTTAAGGTGGTTAATGATCTTTTAATTTTAATATGAACAGAATATAAATTAAGAGCCTTTGGGAACATTGCAAGGTGCAAGCCTTGTTAACTGTCATAACTTGTTATCTTCAGGAGCTTTTCAAGTTAGGAAGAGGATACCTTTTTCTTTTTTTTTTTCTTTAAATCATTTTACAAGATGACATTCTGGTAACTGGGTGGTATTAGATCTCACTACCTGCTCTTTATGTATACAAGAAAGCAATTCAGATCACTGCCTACATTCCCAAAGAAGCTTCTGTCATGTTGATGCTACATCTGGTGCTGGTTTTCCTTGCCCCCTTTTTCCTACCCACCCCTTGGCATATTGTCTGTCCTTGTCAGCATCCTTACAGTGAAAGTCAGAAGAATTTCACTTTGGGAGGATTCATTTTACCTAGTATTAGCCATATGCAAGTCAGATACCTGATGATGCTAGTCATATAGGCTGCTTATCTTGTCAGTACAGAAATGGACCTCTCAAATGGGTGAATCACGCCACCTGAATCCATGTGCCTGAGCTAACCATGGGCTGGAGGTGCTTATTCTTCTCTTCTTGCTTGTGTTCTTGCACTCTGAGTTATAATAGCTCCATTTCTTCCTTATGTAGTCTTTAGGAGGAGGTGATTTTTTAAAATAAACTACATTTTGCCTTGAAGAATATTTTTCCACAGATAGATATATTGAAATAATTTTACATTTTATTGTCAGCAGTGCTCCTAGCAGCTGCTGTTGTTTCCAAATGATGACCATTTCTTCCTGATCTCCATTTTATTGCAAAGACGCACAAATATTTGGTACAAGTTCAGTTTCTGAAACAGTCTGGTGACATCAGTAGGCTTGTACCAGGGATGAATTTAGCCAAGCAGGATTATGTGGAAGTAACATCAGAACAAAATTTGGCCCTGGATATTTCAACTCAAACTTTGTTTACCTAAGGTCTCCGGGGAGCTTGTACTCAATCCATTTTAAGAGAAATGTAGTTGCATAATTCTATTATTTTCATGGCATTTTAGTGCAATATTCTGGATAGAGGGCGTCACTGCCAATGGAATATAAAAAGTAAATTACAGCTGAGCAAATAATTTAGCTGATGAATTTATCCTCTTTGCCTCATAGAATGTTGATAACCACACAGCAGTTTCCTCAGATAGTCTTGCTGTTTGTGCTAGATAACTTTTTAAAGTTAACCTCTGATTCCACAGACTGTTTGCAAAGGATTTTACAGGTAACTATGTCAAATATTAAAATGAGAGTTGATGGTTACAGCTTATATCACAGTGAAAGAGGCTCTGCCAAGTAATATTGCTGTACACTTTTTCAGGCTTAATTATGTGTGCTAAAGCAGTTATTACTGCCTAGCTGACAGGCAATAGCTTTAAGTCATACTAATTGGGTTTCAGTCCAAATCCTTAATTGTGATTTATTAAGTAAATTATACATGCATTTAGATATTTTACTGTGCTCAGTGAGTGAGAGAGCATAGACGGTACTTTTAGGTGGTGCATTAGGCAAGTACTTGCCCTATGATGAGTGGTCAAATTCAGACACTTCAATAATCAGTGAAAATGTTTCTTCTAAGCTGAAGATTGTTAGGGTAATATCCACAGCTTTTTAAAGGTACTTAAATGTCTAAAACTGCATGTGTGTAGCTGGAGTGATTTGTAGAATGTCTTAATTGTCAGGATATCAGCAAAAGTTAGAGCCCAGCTGGTTGTCTGCATCATTAGGGGGCAAAATCTGGTGCCTGGGAATATTTGGGTGCCCAAATAAGACTCTTTAGAGTGAATTTGCTCAAAACTCAATTTTCTGTGTTAAGAACCCTAAAATGGCAGTCTTCCAAGATCTTTAGATTCTTTGGAAAAAGAAAATCCCTGAGCTCTGTAAATAGTTTGTAGAGTTACAGGGATTTGCTTGCCCTTCCAAGTTCATGTCAGTATTGTACCCCTCTTGACTTCACTGTGAGCAGGACTTGGCCCTTTTTATTTATATTCTTTCAATTTAGAGGAAACCATCCTGAAATGTGAACTTTCTTAGTCTTGAGAGGTTTGTGAAGTGCTACTGTGTAGCAAGCAGGTGGTGAGGCTATAGACAACTTAATCATGAAGCAAACTGGTAGAAAATCTGCAGAGATGTGCTGTCTTTGAGTATTTTAAATAGCTAAGCACAACATAGTCTATCCAACTGTAAATCAGTTCAACTTTCTTTCTATTGTGCCTGCATAATCACAGACAGATTAATGCTAACAAAGGCTGAAACTGTCCCAATTTGGAATTATCAGTAGCTGAGGTACTACCACGTTCAAATGTGCAACACGTCAAAAAAGATGTGGTGAAGCTTGTGATGTAGGACCTCACAGAGTACGGGGGCTTTGTGTAGAGAATATGTGAAAGATAACTGAGAAAGAGAAACTTTATTGACATATAAATTTGGAATGTGGGGATCCACATTGCCACTAAAAATCTTTTAGGGGTTTGTTCCGGAAGAGACTGGAAACCACAGCACTTTGGGGTGTGTTATATATCTGTGGCATTGCTCCCTTGGAGGGACTGTACATGCAAACTCTGTCTGTGTGACTCTCCTTCTGTGAGCTTTAGGGGCTTCACAGCATGCTAAAAGCCCAGAAATTTGCCATCCCTCTTCCAAGCCAGACAATGGGCCTGTGGCCTCACCAACAATGTATGACTGCAGAAGCGCTGGCTGGAGCCCATCTCCAAATTGGGAAGAGCTGGATCCTGTCATATTGTTTTTTATTCTAATGTTTGTATCCTTTTCACACAGCTTTGCTTATGACTGGCTTTTATTTCACCCTCAAGCTTAACATTTGGAGCTTCTATTTGTTGGGGTTTCTTCATTATCTCAGAAAATAATGTTGATTCTTCCAGTAAGCATCTTTCTTTTGTGTTTTGTTTCATTTTCTATTCTATATGAGTTCTTATCCAGTAGCTCATTGAAACAACAGAAGCAATTAAAGCAACCAAGTAACTAACATCTGGTATGTGTTTTCTTGCTCTTTTATACTGTCTCCAGGGCAAGAAGTGTGTGCTTTGGAATGGTTAGCAGTTTATTATGTTATATATGAATACTTGTTGTTTACAGAAGATCAAAGAGGTTAATGTTGCACTTCAAGTTGAGAGTTGCAAAGTTTATGGTAGCTCTGTGTTCTTAGGATGCTCATGACACAGGCTTTGGCACTCTGGGAAAGCATCATTTCCAGCTGAGCACAGTTTTACCCTTGAGTAAAAAAGTCAGTTGAGTGAGTAAAGTGTTCCCTTGAGTAGAGAGCATGTTGTTTTGAGACAGAAGTTGTCATCTGTGGTCTTTGCCCTGTGGCTGGAGTCACTTGTTTAATTGCCACAAATTGTTCTGATGGTGCCTGGCACAAAAATGTCCTGGTCCATGGCTCAGGGGATCAAGGTCCCTGCAAGTTGAACAAAACATTCATGAAGCTCCTCTTGACATAGTTATCTCGAAACTTTCCTGTATGTTCTTGCCTTAATCTAAAAATCACTTCACAGTAGTGTTATAGCAGGTTCTGGATCATGACCTTCCTGAACAAGATCCATTTTCTTTCTGTGTCTTGCACAAATTATGACAACAGTGCCCTCAAAACACAGAAGTAAATTGTTGCTCACTGAATTTATTATACAGAACAATTACATGGAGGCACCATTATGAATATCATCTGCATAATCAGTATGGTTTTATATTGCTGTCTCAACAGTAATTCAGAGCCTAGTGTACTAAGGATTTGCTGAGCACTAAGTTCTTGCTTTAGTTATTTCTGAGTAATACTTGCTTCATTTTTGTTATGATCAGAAGCACCCCCAGATAATCTGAGATCTGGCCTGTTTTTTGTAGTACTAGCTTACATTGCTAGTGCTCTCATCTTAATGAATTGCTGAAAGTGAAGTAGAGATTTTACTCACTGAAATTAGTCAATAATTAGAGTCTCTTTGGTTTTGAATATACTTTGACCTCCAGTCACCCCAGTCCATGAGATTTATTTTTTTTTAATTTATAGTGTTGTAAAACACAGCTTGGCTCTAGATCATGAGTGAAGTGTGGTAATGTTTATCAACTGAGTCCTGTTGCCCTTTATCTGTGAGCAGAGATCAGTGCTTTTATTTTATGTCTTAATCATTCCTAAAAGCTGAGCCTTGGGATATGCCCGAAGCAACTGTGTCTTATAATCCTTCTGTTAGCCGGTAAATACATGTCTTCAAACCACATCGTAAGTTGCAAACTCACTTCTGCGTACACAGTTTATCATGCCATAAAACCTGACTGTTCTCTGTCTTAGTTAGAAAGCAGTACGTCTCATAATGCTTTCCCTCCCCCCATGTCTTAGCAGAACAAGAACTTTATCTTGGTTGTATGGTAGGCTATGCACACAGTAAAATTAATGTTTCAAACTAATTTGTATTTAAGAAAAGTTGTTTAATGGGGGTTGTAGTATGGCCAGAAAAAGAAGTGCTTTTCCCCATGTTTCAAAATAACATTTTTTTTTTTACTATATAAATAAAGCTCACTCTGGATAGAGATCTGTTTTTGCAGAATTAATTACCAGAGCAAGTATGTAGTTTCAGCATCTTCTTGGCCTGGTTGTTCGTGTGTTATATGTGTCAGTAGCTGTTATACACAGGGAGATTACTATGAGATTTTCGTTAGCTTTGGCTGGAATGAGTCCCATGAAAATGCAGAAGTAGAATACGTGAGGCTTATAGCATCAGACTCTGCATTCCTACTTGTATGAAGGACTATCAAAAAATAACACAAGGGAAATGGTAGGAGAGAACAGCACTGAGTAGACCTCCAGTGATGTGTGTGACAAACCTAATTAAACCCTTGCATGTGGGGAAGTTAAAGGCGAGGTGAATGAGAAGATTATGGCTCAGAAAGTCCTTTGTAACCTCCCCCTAAAAAGAAAAATGGATCTGTATTAAAGCCTGATGTGCCTTAACTCATGGCCTGAAATCTTGCCACCATGAGCTCCCAGTGATCCATTTCTCTGTTCTCACTCCATCCGGAAGGCACTGGAGTGGCAAGCAGGCAACAGAAGCCCTTTCCTTTATGGCAGTTGCAGGGATTTGCTGCTCCTCTAAACAGTAGGTGTTCTCCGTCACAGAGAAAATAAATCATTGCATTTTACAGATAGTATGAAATAGTCTCAGCTGGAGGGATTCAACTTCTGGCTGATAAACTGTTCAGCTCTCCGGCCAGTTTGGTGCTTACGCTCCCAGCATGGATCTGTGTGTCCATTTCCTTCTCCTCTCCTTGACATTTCATGACAATTTTGAATCCAGTTGTTAAGGCTGTTCCCATTTCCATCTTTTGCCATAATCAACAAGTGACAAGGACAACACAGCGCATGAGGCCTACTGTGAAGCAGGATGGGGTTGTCTCCTTTTAGATCTTGCTGCAGTAAAATATGGTCGGGAGCTCTGCAGCAGAGTGGATCCCTCCAAGGCAGGCAGCCTTGCTGGGTCCTCCTATTTGGGATAATAGACTCGGGATCAGTAGCCGGAAAATGGCCCCACCTCCATGATGCACCTGTTCAGTCAGTTTGTTTTAAAAATGATGAGGAAGTCAGTTCTGGATTAGACAGAGGTGCCTAAGAAGCTGTGTAGTGAATTACTTTGGGTGACTGATGGAGCTGTAGGTAGCAGTGGTGGAGATGTAGACTTGTCTCTGTTCAGGGTATTCACAGTAGATTTATATCAAGAGATCAGTTCAGCTCAGTTGAGTCTTCCCTTCTCCACAAGACCCCATGGCTGTAGTCTTTTATTTGAAGCTACAGAAGGAAAACACTTGCTATCTTTACAAATTCAGGGAGTGGGGCTATATGGCTCAAAAGAACTAGTCCATCCATACAGGTACCTGAGGCTGAATGGAAGCTGAATTGTTCTAGCTGACAGTGAATAAAGATTGTGGGGTGGGGTTATTTTTTTTTCTTTTGCCTCCTGCTTGTTCTGGTGGTGTAAAGTGCGGCTCACTGTTCAGGCCTAGTATCTCAACCATCCCCTCTGGCACTTTGTAAAGTCTACAGCGACTCCTGTTTGATGAAAATGCCTGGGTTTCTTTTATGTAAAGAGGTGCTGGTGCTCCTCTCTCATGCTGACATACAGCAGGGATGCAACTGTGGTGCATACACTACTAACAGGGAAATAGATATAACTTTAAAGACCTTCATTAACTGAGTCAGGAGACCTTGAGAAGCAGCAAAAATTATTAAAACCTTAAAATGTCCCAACTTTGAGTAGTAATTGATGCTATTGCAGGAGGCGCTGAAAGGTGGACAGGTATAGAATTTATTGTCTGTTCCGTGAGTATTTTTCCCAAGCCACTAAAGAGCACTAAAGCAATTTCTTTGCATCATATGAGTCCATCTGTTAGGACTGGAGAATTACAATACTCTCTTGTCACATTTAAAATTCATTGACTTCCATATTAAATTGAAATAAATTAGCTTAGCATGCACCAAGTAATTTTTAAGTGTCAGAGACAAAAAACATTGCTCTCCTTATGATCAGAAGTTACATATAGTCTCGTGACAAGTGTAAGAACTGCCAATTTTGGCTTGAAGAAAACAATACATAGAATCATAGAATGTTTTGGGTTAGGAGGGACCTTAAAGGTCATCTAGTTCCAGTCCCCCTGCCTTGGAACTTCTAAGTTCCTTAGAAGGAAAGCAAGAGCTAAATTATCCTGAAAAATTTAACTTATTTGCTAGTAACTCTATCTGCCTTTTTGAATTCAGTTTCAACTGAATGATTTAACTTACAGTAAAATATGGAAATATTGAAATATCCTTCTGTCTATCTGCAGGTATCCACAGCTGCTTGCTGAGGCAAAATTTCTGTGGAAGTTGCATCTCTGGAATCTCCTGTTTCCAGAAATGACATTTCAACACCAACTTCTCAGCATTACTGTAGTGGTTGTGGCTATGCTGTGGCAGAATAGGAAGAGCTTCTGGAACTGACCAAGGTCATAAGAGGCTTGTGACACTCCAGGTGAGTAGGAAGACAGGTAGAAAAATACCTTGAGGGAGCGTAGATACCCAGATATGTACTAGACAGAACACTGAAGTCAGGAATTGGAAAGCTTCAAATGCACGTCTGATGTGTTTTCAAGAATACGGAATACTCTCTGTGGATGACTCTAGAAAGAAATTAATTGATCTGACAATGTAAGTAATTGCACTCCACATTCAAGGAGATAATGTTAAAAGTAGTGGATTATAAATGGCAACATCATATAAATCAATACAGCCCTGTTGAAACCATAATTAAAAGACACCTGCCCTTAAGCTTTGTCCTAATAGTTTTGATGGATTCACAAGTTTTCTGTCTTTAAACTAAAGATTTTTTACATCATTGAAGTAAACTCATTTCATAACTATTAATTTCAATGTGATAGTACAACAGAGACTGATATACTGACAAATTATGCATTCTTCCTCCACGCTAGAAAAAAATGAGACCTAAACCAGAACCTATTGCTTTCAAATTTGCTAAAGCTGTGTTAAACCGTCAAACTGATTTAAACCTACTTCTGTGAAAGGCTGAATAATGGTATTCATCATTTTGTTTCTTTTTTTTTGTTGTAGCATTTCACAGTAACTGGAGATGAAAAAAAAGAATGTATCATAAGAGCAAAACTGAATTAAATGCTCTAACAATTTCTTATGTTCTTTTCAGGTTCAATGTAATCTTGTTGGGCACCAGCAGTGGAACTCCTCTGTTCAAAATGGTTTATGGTGAATTTTTCCGCAGACCTGGCAAAGATGCAGAACTTATCAATTTGAATGTGGGTGGCTTTAAGCAATCAGTGGATCAAAGCACATTGCTCCGATTTCCCCACACCAGACTTGGGAAACTTCTCAAATGCCATTCAGAAGAGGCTATTCTAGAACTGTGTGATGATTATAGTGTGGCAGACAAGGAATATTACTTTGACAGGAATCCTTCCTTGTTCCGATATGTTCTCAATTTTTACTATACAGGCAAACTTCATGTCATGGAAGAACTTTGTGTCTTTTCCTTCTGCCAGGAAATAGAGTACTGGGGGATAAATGAGCTGTTTATTGATTCCTGCTGCAGCAATCGATACCAAGAAAGGAAAGAAGAAGGTCCTGAGAAAGACTGGGATCAGAAAAGCAATGACAGAAGTATAGACTCATCTAATGAAGAGTCATCCATATTTGATAAAGAGCTGGAAAAGTTTGACAGTCTGTGTTTTGGTGAAATAAGAAAGAAGATCTGGGTCAGAATGGAAAATCCTGCGTACTGCTTGTCTGCCAAGTTAATTGCCGTGTCATCCCTGAGTGTTGTCCTGGCGTCAATCGTGGCCATGTGCATTCACAGCATGCCAGAGTTTCAAAGGCTGGACGCCAATGACAGGGAGATTGAAGACCCTGTGCTGGAAGCCGTGGAGATTACATGCATCATCTGGTTCACCGCTGAGCTAGTGATCAGGCTCGTCACTGCTCCGAGTCAAAAGAAGTTCTGGAAGAAACCACTGAACATCATTGATTTCGTTTCTATTATCCCATTTTATGCCACGTTGGCTGTGGACACAAAGGAAGAAGAAAGTGAAGATATTGAAAACATGGGGAAAGTGGTTCAGATCCTGCGGTTAATGAGGATATTTCGCATCCTGAAACTGGCCAGGCACTCTGTAGGACTGCGGTCTTTAGGTGCCACTTTGAGACACAGCTATCAGGAAGTTGGACTTCTGCTTTTGTTTTTGTCTGTTGGGATTTCTATTTTTTCAGTGCTTGTCTACTCAGTGGAGAAAGACGATGACTCATCAGAACTTCACAGCATCCCTGTTTGCTGGTGGTGGGCAACTATCAGCATGACCACTGTTGGTTATGGGGACACTTACCCAGTCACACTTGCTGGAAAGCTGCTTGGCACCCTATGCATTATCTGTGGGATACTAGTGGTAGCACTTCCAATCACCATTATTTTCAATAAGTTTTCTAAGTACTATCAAAAACAAAAAGATATTGATCCAGACCAATGCAACAATGATCGCAAAGAGAAATGTAATGACCTACCTTATTTTAACATTAGAGATATTTATGCAAAAAAGATGCACTCCTTCATTTCTAGCCTTTCTTCAGTGGGAATTGTAGTCAGCGACCAAGATTCAACAGATGCCTCCAGCATCCAAGAAATGGAGGATGGTTATAACACAACATCTTTAGAGAATGGTGGAGGAAAATGAGTTCAAGCACATTCTCTTCTCTTTATTTCTCTTTTGAGTCGTGGTAAATGTGGACTTACAAACTTCAGTGAATTTATTAAGAGCAGTTAATTCTCAGGGTACTTAACTCAGCCATATTTGGACATTCTTTGCTCTGAGGATGCCATAAAATCTTCATTGTTTATATGAGGCTTTTAAATATGCCTCATATGGTGGTTTAGTTTCTACACAACTAATGTTATGCATTTTTTGGGAGAAAAAGTCAGGAAAATAGTTTTAAATGTGAGATCAGTGTTTGTTTGGTTTTATGGGGCTTTTTTGTTTGTTTGACTGGTTGTTTTCTTCCCTGCAGCAATCTGATAGCTTATACAGAATCTGCTTTTATAATTTGCTGCTGTTCAGGTAGAGATATATTACAAACATGTAAGAACTATCGCACAAGTCAGTGAAGTTTTTACTTGAAAATACACCAGGAAAAAGAAGGAATGATGTACATGTAAAACTGTGCTCACCAACACATTTATGTAATCTTGGAGTTGGGAACCCGTTCCCTAAGTTGAGGCAGAAAATATATTGGTACGTATTTTTTTTACTCCCTGGAAGCATAATATTTATGAATTTCTTTCCAAAAGCACAATACATTTTTAGTTTTGTTAAAATAAATTAATCCCATTGTGCCTATATTTTTCCCAGTGCCCAGCATGGCCAAGCTCTATCAGGTCCTAAAGGGTCTAAATCATCAGTCTCAGGATGAAATGTCTGGCGTAGGGTGGGACAAAAGCTTTTTGTACCTTTTAGCCACCTCTTCTGCCATTGCAAACCTGAGCAATGCTGGTGCCTGGAGAAGATCCTGCTGTGATTAAGACCACCCTGGTGGCTTCCACATCGGCTTTGTTTTGTGAGCACTGGAGCAAATGTTTGTGGTGGTCTTTAGAAGTTATTGCTCCCTGCTGTCATCACCACTTCTTTGCTGGAGGTTACCACCTCGGTGGTAGGAGCAAATGTAAGCAGCATCTTGGCTGGTTCTCAGTCCAGGGCTGTAATGCCAAGCAACGGAGATGTGCGGACATGCTCTCCTCTACCGTGTATCACCCATCAGAGATGTAGGGTGAGCACTGCATGTGGGCACCCATGTAGGAAACTATTTCCGTTCCTTTTTCTAAAGCTGATCTGTTGGTGACGGCAGCTTTCCTGGTTTGTACGATCGGCTGGAGCGGTGCTCATTGCCTGGCAGAGTGCTGCAGCTCTGTGCATTCCTCTCCTCCCCTGGGATTTCTTACGCAGCCAGCTAATCCTGCTGTGGTTCAAACTGGGTCTTCTAGGGCTATTTAAAAGGAAAGCCAGCCCTTCAGCCTAGCATGAAGGAGTGCTAAGAAACCAGAGGACCTTATAGAAGTCCATAGTGTTTCTGAACACTCATTTTCTTTTGTTTGTCTGGTGACAGAGAGTTGAAGATACTATGATGTTGATATTTACCATAAAGAAGGGCTTCACTATTTTTTTTTTGTTGTTTTAATTATTGGACCAAATACTGAAGCCCTTACTCAGTTTCTGCTCAAGCGGATCAAACTCAGTAGCAGTTGACTTGAAGACCGAGTAAAACCAGAAGATGGCAATCGATTTTATCCTCTGAAGACAGTTGATTTTTCTGGTGTCTGCCAGGTTTTCTATTGAAAAATAGAGAGTAGCTGAAGTGTAGTGGTATTTACTGAGCCGCAGAGCTCTAACCTCTTTCTGAGATGGAGAAACAGAATAGGATGGATCAACCTATGCCTCAGAAAGAAGTGTCCCTCAGGGCTGCTGTGAAACAGTATAGTGATGTGGGTCTTAAAGAGAGTATTTTGAGTTTTGGAGAAACTTCAAAATTTGGCTTCTTACTTGCTGATTGTTGTAAGTGTATGTGATGCTTTAGAGAAAATTAAGGTTAATTTTTCCCATAGTTAGTGCAGGAATACCAAAATGGAAAGTTATTTTAGATGTGTTTTGTTCTCAGTGAACAATTAGCATTACAAAGAAGCAATGATATAAAATATTAAATATGTATGTGCATATGAATATAATAGGAACCAGCAGAATAACAACATAAAAATTGCTCTCTGTCCAAAGAAACTCTCTTGGTAGTCTCTCTATAAAAATATATTACATTGCCACTGAAGTTCAAAAGCAATGAAAACTATTGTAATACAACAAAAACTGCAAGAAATTTGTATTAAATAGTCGAAAAAAAACCTGTGGCTGAAAAATCTAATCTTGTCTATAAATAATTACCCAAGGATCGCAGAATATAAAACTTTTTGTATTAAATTTTACTGACAATTTGTCATAAAATGGGGAAGTTCTTGATCAATCATATGAATCACTTTTAAGGCTGTGACACTGCTTCAGTTCCTCTAACTTGTTTTTATGCATAGATATATCTTACAGCAAGGTCTTTTGGAGCATATCAGAAGGCAGAGTGCATATCCATCCATCATACAGTGTATGGTATTTTGATTTCTGGGATGAGATCTTGGCTTTTTTTCAGATCAGTTGCATCTTAAAAAATGGCTTCGTTGTTATCTGTTCCCTTTGCTGGAATGAGCCCAGCGCCTTACTTTCACACAGGTGCAAGTGGGAGCAGGAAGTGAGCCCTGTTTCATGCCCAGAGATACTCCCCTCAAGGCAGAGCTGCAGTCCGTAACAGACACTGGTATTAGAGAGTGTCACATGTCTCGAGTGCCAGAAAAAAGCAGATGAGAGCAAATACAGAGAAACTGCATGTTCTTACTGCTAGTAGATGATTTTAGTAGAATAATGTACTAGTAAGAGGGATTGTTTCTTATTTAATTTATATTTTTCCTTGGTCTAGAGTTAGGTATGGTCAACATGTAATATCAGTATCAATGAATAAGGTAGATGGTCTTTACTGGTTTTGTATTCCCTTACCATATATTTTTCTCTTTAAAAATGCATCCTAAATTCTCTCCACCCAGCTGCTCTCTTTCAGACACCAAAGCACAGAAGATGTTACTGTTTCGATATGTGTCCCATTTTGAGTGGGAGAGATTTGTTTCTCTTTCTATAAAACAATTTCCTGGCATGTTTGTTTGTCTTGATGGCAAATGCTTCCCCTTCGATATTCATTTCTTGCAGACGATTATCTGCCTTTGCAGCATTGTTCCCTAGTGTAGCACGGGAAGACACCACTGCACTGTTGTGGTTCCCTGTTTGAGCAGCTTCCAGTATCACCCAGCTACCCACAGCTTGTGCCTTGCTGGGAGCAGTCTCTGTCACTGCCACACTTTTTTTTGATGTGTGTTAGAAGAGGGAAAAGGACAATGTAGAGGAATGAGAAAAGAGAAATGGGAGAAGGTAGGAAGCTGTCAGTCAAAAGGAATGGCAGAAAAGCCTGAGAGGACCTTAGGAGAAAGAAAAAGAGAAAGAGGTTGACAGAGTCCTCACTTGGCTTCACTTTTTTTCTTTCTTGTATTTTCCACTAGTGCTTCTCTTCCATTGCCTCTCCTTCTGCCTTGCATCCCCTCCTGCTACCACCCTACCCCC
>Ga0065711_1034050_pt1 | contig 24376 bp, 9 predicted proteins | sample Hoacrofraction12_FD_59098 | JGI IMG/M metagenome (GOLD analysis project Ga0065711, IMG submission 59098) | Hoatzin crop microbial communities from Cojedes, Venezuela - Epithelial fraction 12 v2 (version 2) | ecosystem: Host-associated > Birds > Digestive system > Esophagus > Crop | place...
TATCTACCACTCCTCCCAGTTTGGTGTCGTCAGCAAACTTGCTGAGGGTACATTCTAACTCTTCATCCAGGTCGTTGATGAAGAAGTTAAACAAGACTGGGCCCAGTACTGACCCCTGGGGGACACCACTGGTTACCGGCCTCCAACTAGACTCAGCACCGCTGATGGTAAACCTCTGAGTTCTGCCATTCAGCCAGTTCTCCATCCACCTCACTGACCACTCATCCAGCCCACACTTCGTGAACTTCCCTAGGAGAATATTATTGGAGATCGTGTCGAAAGCCTTGCTGAAGTCGAGGTAGACAACATCCACTGCTCTCCCCTCATCTACCCAGCCAGTCACGCCCTCGTAGAAAGCTGTCAGATTGGTCAAGTATGATTTCCCAAACTTGCTACTGGGCGGATTTACAACTACATTGCACAGAACACTAGAAATAGACTTTTGGAAGCATTCTAGACTTTACTGAGATGGATGAAATAATGATTGAAATTTAATTTTTCTCTGATTTAAGATTCAATAGTGCCTTATAGTTATTGTCCAAGTTAGGAAAATAATTCAACAAGTGCATCACAGACGAAGGACTTTATACTTTGTATGCTCCTTTCTTGCCTTGCTTATGGTCACTGCTGAAGTAGGTCATTTAATTTTACATCAGGTTTCACATCTGAAACATAGACTTAGTGTAAAGATATATCCTTTTTAAAGACTTATGTTTTAATACAAACCATTCATATTTCCTATAGAATTAATAAGGCTATTTTTCACAAAGAGGTAGCCAAAAATTGAACATGGAGAACTCAAAATATGCCACTGTCTGCTCTTTATCAAGAATTTTTGCTGTATTTCTGTGTCTTACCTAACACAAAGTAAGATTCTAGACAGGAGCACACAGAAAGAATTCTCATTAAATGTCACTAAGTAGAAAAACTACTAGTTAGAAAAGTACTTAGAAAAACTACTACTTTTAGTAGCCTTAGTGAAGGCAAGTGAGGTGCTGAAAATGTTTGCAAATCCACACAAAGTTTTCAGCAATAGGATGGTACCACTCTGAGGCTTCTGATTTCTTTACTGCCATGGTTTAAATTTGGACTGTTATCTTAAGGGAAGAGTAGAAGTCATCCCATTAGATTCAAGGGTAGTAAATCACAAGATTTCATATTAGGGATTTAAATCTACAAGTTAGTATTTTACACACCACATGCTCACTTGAATCCTCAGAATAAGACATTGGACATCTGTGCTGTATCTCAAAGATTAATTTCACTGTCCACTATGAGAAGTACAGCAATCCTGTAAGGTTGCTATCACCAGTACCACCAAGTCAGTTAAGGTTCATCTTTAATTTTTGTGTTATCTGGCTCTCGTTTTAAATTGAATCTTTGACAATATTTAAAAATGGGTATTTTCATTTTTCATTGTAAGATTTCATTCTTGTAAGGATTATTGTCTTGTTTATCCCTCAGTATCACATGCAAAATACTAGTTGTGATTCATTGTCTATGAACTTCCAAGATTTCACTGTATGAGGTCATTTTGCAAAGATGTGCTAGGGATTGGCTTCTTTTTTTGTCCCTTTTACCACCAGCATTTGTGCTATTTCTATGAATACACCTTGAGTAAATGTTACATTACTTTTTTGTGCAAAGCAGTGATAACCTTTACCACATATGCACAATGTTCTATGATAACTATAAAGTATTTATTCTAGATGTAAGAATAACTAAAGTATGCTGGCACTTCCGTTAACAACAGAAAGCAAATGATGCTTAAAGTTTATAAAAGGTAAAATCTCATAAGAGGACTAGTTTTACTTTTTAAGGGTGTTGTTTTTCTAAAGATTTCTGGCTACATCTTGAAGAATTACTCTCATGAATTTTTATATCACTTTGTTTGAAGGAAAAGACACCATCTGCATCCCTTTAAAAGCAGCAACCTAAGACTCACCGACAGAGCTGAGCTGTTCAGAGTGGAGGGTGATTGTTTCAGAGCACACCAGACATGCTGACTAGTTTAAAAACGTATTGCTTCAGATTTGTGCTTTGCAATAGGCACAGATATCAGACAAGACATTAAAGAAAAATGATCAATTTTTTTATTTATTTTATTTTTTTCTGTAAGAGGTATTGCAATGAAATGCTAAATTCATGGCTAGACACTTTTTTTTTCTTCTTCTGCAGACTATGAAAACCCATTGTAAAAAGTTTTTGCACAGAGGCAGAGTAGTACCACCACTCTCCCCTCCAGTGTTTACAAAGACTTACTAGTTTGGTGGAGCCTGTTTCTCTCTATTAATCATGCAGTGTTGACCTAAGTGTTGTCTAGGAGCCCTAGTAATTGACATGCTCAAGAGATGCCAGGTGCTGTACAATCATGCAGCAGATCTTAGATCTTCATCCTCAGGGAAAAAAAAGTCTGTGCAAACAAGGACTGAGTGGCTTGTAGTTCTTCCTTGACTTTTCAGTGAACATTACGATGCCTTATAGATATTGTCAACTGAATACTTTATAAGCTATGCTGTATAGTTGAAAGATTTTAGCCTAATTAGATCGAAAAGAGAGGTCAAAAGACTAACAGTGTTAAAACGGTTATCTGTAAGAAACTGCAGTAGCAATATACTTTTTTGCCTTTGATATATCACTATCCACAGGGTAAAAATGATGCTGAAGGTGGATCTTGTCTTCCTGCAGATTAGGTAATGAAATCAGATACAGCTGCTTGTCTGTCTGTATTAATGCTCTTCTGCATTAGCGTTTGCAGACTAACACAACAGCTTGCACTGCAACAGTGCTCTGTGGACATTGGTTTCATGTTTATGATGTGTTTTCCACCTGCTAGTGAACTTCTTTGCTCCTACAGACAGGGTTCAGTATATGAAACCTGTGCAAGAGTCATCCATAGCAGTCTGGCAACCTCCTAACATGCCAGACAGCAGCAAGAAGAGGTTGCTCTGCAGAGGAAGGAGAGCTGGGAGCCCAGGGTGACAGCAAGTCAGACAGCCACCCCACCAACCATAGACGCAGTCACACAGCACACACATAAGAAAAACAGGGCAGGTTTGGGGACCATAAGCAGACTCAAACAAAAACCTAGTGACTGTCAGACAAACCCTGTTGAGGTTTAAGGTCCAGCCTCAGCACAGTAAGGTCAGAATCAGTAAGAAATTGGGCACAGAACAACGTAACTCGGGCAGGAGCAAAGGCCTGTGGTTAAATGCAGCTCCTAAGCCAATGGGATGGGACTGCACAAAGCTTCTTACAGCTTTTTCCCATTTCTCATTTTCACAAAAATCTGATCCAAGGTTATGCAGCTATCCCATACAAGCATTGCCCTTGAACACAGGCAGCGAAATCCCTCAGATTTAGATATAGAGCTGTTGATACACCAAGAACCTTGACATAAGATTTCTCAATATCTTTGAACTTCCACCTTCAGTCATCTGTTCAGTTTCTTAAACTATTGTTATCTAGATGTATTCTTTTGTGTAATGTTTGTATCACACTGCTTTTTGTTTATATGCTGTATTCCATGTTCATATTTTTCAGTAATATTCTCCTTATTTCAATGCTTTGCAGTGCTCGATTTTTGGGACACAGGCTGAACTTGAGTTTCTCTCGGTTCAGAGCTCTCCGAAGATTAACAATAAGGAGTAAAGCCACTTAATGTAGGTCCCAGAAGTTAGATTCTTGCCATTAGTCAGGGAAAGGTAATACTTTTTTATACTACCTCTTGTTATTGAGAATAAAAAAAAAATGTTGGATACATGTGCCCTACTTTCAAGCTGAAATAGAAATTTATATGAAACCCTGCATTGTGACTGAAGATTTTCCAAGTAAAGGAATCTTTTTGTTGCAGATCTATTGCCAACAACTGTTGCTCTCCAGTTCCGTAACAATATAAAGCAGAAATATTTTTAGCCAAATCCAAGGCACAAATAGCACTTGAACAGTCCAGCATATGTATGATGTCCATGTGCTGTTTTATAACTTCACTGAAACAGATTGAAAAATCTTCAGTAAGTCATACCTAGACCAGAAGGTGATAGTGTGACAATTAAATCCCATCATCAGACAGGAAATGTAGATTGGTGCCACCCGATAAATAAATCTGTTACTTTCAATTCTATTACAGCAGGAATGAAAACGTGTCACGTTAGCTTAGCATTGATTCATTGCATGCCAAAGAAGAGCTCTGGTAGATTGCTTTAATTAACAGATGTACAAGGGCTGCTGATATTTTCAAAGTGAAATTTCCTTGCATCTTGCTGCATACTATCAGACTGTCATTCTCAGGTGGCAGAATGACAGGCTATCAGAGGAACGGCTCTAGAAGTCATTCATTCTCAGCACTCTAAATATCTGTGTTAACAATATGTCCTCGTTCACAAGCACTTTTTATTCTGTAGTCTTGAGAATAAAGCGCAGCAACTTCCTGTCAAAAAAAAGTCAACAGCTGGATCTCTTGACTTTTCCCACAAGATAAAGTAGATTTATTCCCTGTGATATTCTTTTGTTCAAGTGTTTGTTTCATGTAAACAACCAACTGCTTAGATTGATGCATTACAAATCTGGCTGCATAATTGTTTCCTAATTTCCACTCACCTCACCTTGGAAAAAAAAAAGGCATGATATGATCCAGTGTAATATACGTATCCACATTCAACTCAAATTGTAGATGTCTAGTAAGGCACTGTGGCAAGGAAAGTTGTTGCTGTTCCTTTAATACTAGTATATATATCACTAGAAGCCTTTCAAGCATTCACAAGAAAACCTAGTTTACTCAAGTTTAAGTGTTTAAATTAAGCAGATAGAACATCCTTCTGCAGGACTCAATTTTAAGTCACCTTGGTACAAGTGCTGAAACACCAGGTCCTTCTGTAACTCATCTTTTTTCTGAAATATGAGTGGCTGGACTTTGATTTTATGTCCAGTTCAAATTTGTTCAGAAGTTTAAATTAACACATACTGGTGTTGTGTATGTCCGTGCGTGTGTGTGTGTGTATGTATCTGTGAGAAAGGGAGGAAGAAAGCTCTGTCTCCCCAGCTTGTAAATCACTTCAAATGATGATGTAATATTATCTCTTTTATACCAGCTGTCATGAGATCATTGTTTTTTTGAGCAAAAATCAGAAGCAGAGAGCATTGCAAGTTTGTGTTGCATGTTGCATGCTCATCGTTGAAGTTGAAAGCAAGTGACCTCAGACATGTATAGATATGGTGCTGTTCATGCAGAGCTGTGCCCCAGACCACGTCATCAGTGAGATGAATGCTTTGCAGCACATTCAGTGAGACTCTAAACAAATAACCTGTTTTATGCTGTGTGTTGGAACTGTTTACACGTCCAAGGGCTTCCAACGGATAGTTTTAGACCTTTGTGTTTCTCTGTCTATCATCTCACCCATATATCTATTTATTTGTCAAAGGCTTGATGTCTGCAGTCAAATGTGGTTGCTGATAAGGGCACAGCTTACAGGGACAGTATGCTGGGTAATCAGTGAACAAGAGGGAAATCTAGTCAACTAGTCAGAATAATTTTGATGTTGTTCACTAAGTACTTGCCTTAAGATAGCTATACTTTGAGACGTGATCTGTATGGCCATAGATATATTCAATATCCAATATCCAATAACATTATATTTTAATTTCTCTATGTAGTGTTGATGAAAAGCCGCAGCTGAAAATAATTTGTTATTTGGAAATTTCTGGGTATAGAAAACAAATGCTCTGTTTTGGTAAACAACCAAGAATACTAGCAAAATTGTTTGTAGTGCCCCATTGGGCTTTGAGCCATTCCAGCTATTCCACACAGGAAAGGTGACCTTGAAAATTAGAGGTATTTCTTGGCAGTTTTCCTGAACTTCATCAGCATTTTCTTAAGAAAAACATCTACAGCAAAAGAACAGGTATGGAAACACTTCTGAGTGGAAACTTAGTGTTAAAGAATTGGATGTCACACCAGTAAACAGAAATTCTGGAAGACAATATCAGAAAAGAAAAAAAAAGAAATTCCAGTAACTGCAAAAATCAGTCTCAGCCAAGTACCTTTTAATATGAGTAATTCAGTGTACTGGTTTATCATTCTTTAACTCACTGTGACACTGGTTTTAAAACTAAAACTGTTCCCAGTCAAATAGTTACTCCTTTCCATTAACTATTGAAACAGAAGAAAGGCTTTATTCCTTGTTAAGAGAATGGCAGAAGTGCTGACTGTGGGATTCAGCAGTAGTTTCCAGGTAAGTTTTGGATGACTCTCATTGACTTGAAATAGATAAAAAAACATTAATCTAATAATTTTGTACAATCTGGACCGTTCACATGCTCAATATCACCTCTGAAAGTGATTCAATGAATTCTTGTGCTCACTAAATTATATGCCTGCATTAACATGAGCAGGACCGAAATGCCAGTGGTTGTGTTTATTCTTATGAAGAAACAATTTTTGTCATCCCAAGAATCTTTTTTTTATGGTAACCTTCTTCTTTTAGTTAATCTTAGTTGTCATGATAACTTCCACAATACTAACTAGTTAAAAAAAACCTAAAAAAATGAGCCATCTAGAGCAGCAGTAGCATGCTATGAAGCATTTCTTATTGCGATAAATGCCATCAATATGTTGATAAATATCACTGTATTTTTATCTGTGTCTTTATAAATTGAGATTTTAAAGATAGAATAATGCAAATATTGTCACAAAAAGAAAATATTTACTTCTAGGTTTCATATCACAATTGCATGCATTTGGCTTGCATTGTGATAACATTTTCAACTGATAGACCTATGACTGATGGTCGTATTGGATGCTACGAAAATACATGTATTCACTGGGATTAATATATAAAAGCAACATAACATGGATAGGCTTTTTCTCTAACTAATGAAAGACTTGTAATGATTAGAGTTTAAAAACATAAAATCAAAGAAAATTTTTGGAAGCAACAGTAATTTCCATGAAAATTAAGCTTAAATTTGTATGCATATAAACCTAAGTAATTCCTGAGAAAGCCAGACTCTTAGACATCAGAAATATCTTTGGGGATATAAAGATGGATCCAAAGATCATTTACCGGCTCTATTGATCAATGATGAAGTATAAATAAGAAAATAAATCTATATCAAACTGAAAGATTCTTAGCTGAATGTTGTCATGTACCATGGATTTAATTTTCTGAAGGTGGCATGGTTAAAGCAATTTTTTTTACCTTCATTACACCAAAGATAATACATTCTAAGATACTCTGAAAGAGGACATCCTGAAAGCATTTTAAAAAGACAGGAAACTGAGCGTTTTTTCCACCCTGAATATCTTCACAGGCAACCACCAAGGAATTCTTGCCATTAATTTAACCTGTTCTTTTCTATATCTTTATATTGTCTTTTGAAAACTTTTTATGTCGTCATACGATAGCATTCAATATTTTAGCCTACTTACATGTTAGTCTATATTAGTCTCTTCAAACTAATAGAAAAACACATAGCTTGGGTAAACTGGCATATAGCTTAATATGAGGAGAAAAGCAAGAAGTTTGTATGCACTCATTTTTTTGTTAATGATAAAAGTTTAAGAGAGAGGTTTCATTGTAAGAAAGAATTGCATAGAGAAACAGATAATGAAAAGAAGGAAAAGAGGAAAAAGGATACAGAAGGAGGAAGTCGGAGGAGAGAAAACAAAAGAACAAGAGATTCTACTTCACCCCAAGAGTGCAGTGTGGATAACATTTCTCTCCACTTAGGATCCCAGAGTCTGTGTGATTTGTCTCAGGACTCTTATATCCATGACTAGTGTTACATCTGTATTCCTGGCTTTTTCTCAGCATTACATACAGTTAAAATATACCTTGACCTATTTCTTGGCCCCATTCATTTGAAATAATGAATAAACTAACTAAAGAAACTATTTTAAAAGTCTGTATTTTAATTTTATTATCTTCTTCACAATGTATGGTAGATATTAATCTAATTAACAGTCAAAAGAAAGAAAAATATATTGGTTCTCTGTTTATGACTTGATCTTCTTATCTTGCACTTGATCAAACTGTTCAACTCCTTGACTAAGTCTGACCAGAAACAACACCAAAGTGCCCCACAGAGTAAAACAAATCAATGACTTAAGCTCTCATACTGGGCAAGACCTGACCTCAAACACTTTCATTTGGTATCATGCTGGAATCTTTATGATTTTTCTTTGCCTTTTCTTTTTTCTGCAGTGATTTACTGGCTTTGTTCTGCATTGTTTATTCCTCTGGATTACGTGAACATGTGAAATGGGGCAAGTCCCACTGTTAGAGTGTCAAAAAATAATATTGTCTTAAAAAGCACTTTATAATTATGAAGAGAGAAGTGTCACGACAGTATATTCTTGTTAGTAAAAGACAAAATTCCTTGGTATTATTTCAGTAATACTATGCGTGCCTCCCATCTCGTAAGTATCAGGTTTGGATTCATGGAATTTGCTTTGCTGGATGAAATCATGATTTATTTTAATGAGTAATCATCTTGGCACTTCTTTTCTACTCAGATTTACATAGATCACCGCTTGCCCTAATTTAAATAACTCCCCTAATCCCCCTGTTTGTATATGAATTTGACGCCTTCCAGCTTCATGTTAAAGCTTTTGCATAATTGCATTCCTACCTACATTTGGAATCTTGTTTACTGTTTTCCCATTCACTTTCAACAATGGCAGACTTTCTCCTAAACACAGTTTTGGAAGCTTTTGCTATACAACTTTCCCTTGTGTTTAAAAGGTGTGGGTTGTACAAAACAGCTTTGGCATGGTAACATCGAGCCTTAAAGCTGATCCCAGGTGGAATCCACAGTCCCAAGTGAGGAAAGCAAAATGGAGTTCAATCATTGTGTAGTTATCATGCATGAAATTCTGGGAAGGTAGTTGTGTTTTAAAACTGTTATAGATTTAAAGTATCGCTGAATGCTTAAAAGAGGTAGGGATTTACACCTTTTCTTTCAAGACCCACTCAGATCTCTTCAAAGAATACTTCTGTTGGTGCCGCTCAATAGCAAGTAACCTATAATTGATGTGTGATATCATTCCCAGATATTCTCCAGTTGATTTGAACAATTCTGGCACCACAGGCAAGTCAACACACACTTTCATGTGCTTCTGAAGGTTTTTTTCTGAAAGCCTTCTATGGTATCTTTTTTAGTCTGTAGAGAGAACACTGCAGGAAGGCATGGGGAAAATTTCAGTGTATCTTCTCGTGTCAGCATAATTATGCTAGCACTGAAGTACAGGAATTAAGTATAGGATAGCTCTAAGCTATTTTAGATATATGAGGAATAAACCATGTATCTAACATATGCAGGAATACAAGCATTGCCTGTGTCCAATTTTACATTCCTCATGTTCCCAGCTATGGATCAGTAAAGCTTTGAGACTATATGATGAAGTTTCTGCTCACTGCTGCTTCTGTTATGCTCAATTAATCAAATTATTGCATCAATATGTAATAAATGAATGTCTTTCTTAAGATAAGAAAGTGGAAAAAGTAAATAGATCTGAAGGAGTCAATGATGTCTCCAAAGCAAAGGTGGAAAGCACTCTCCAAGATGCTTCTTAAAGGCACACGGAGAATTAAACCAATTTGTGCCATTTTGCTGGTATCAGTAACCATATGTCGTAATGTATGTATCTGAGATACACATGCTAGTTGGCTATTATGAAATATGAACATTATCCTTAATTCATGTTTTTTTCTGCTGTTGACAGGTAATCTTAGGAAGCTTTTTATGCCGTTGGGCAATTGGGCATAAGTGCACAAAATTTACTTCACTTTTGCAATGTCATAAAGATATATGTAAGACAGTTATGAAAGCATCTGAAACAAGCGGGAATATTCATAGTAGCAGATCATACCATTAGTAAAAGAATGTTAAAAAAAGCGCAAAAACTTTAGAATTCTATCTTCTGGCATTATCACTTAGTCTTTAAAAATATTGACTATTCTCATAGAAAATCGACCATGCCTTGAACTCTTTCACTGTCTTTCCTCTTCCCTCTCCCTTGTTACTAGATACCCTGAAAAAACACGATGGATATTTTCATCAGAAAATATCAGCCATTATCTGAAGAGATGAAAACAACTCTGCCATCTTGTAAAACTGTTTTGTTTACTTGTGTGGAGAGAGTACTCTTATATTTTATTCATTAAATTACATGGAGATATCCAATTATGAATAGCACTAGACATAATGACATCCCTGGGCCTTTACAGAGTGTCTGCTAAGTTGTTCTCCTTTTGTAAACCAAAAAAAAAGAAAACAATTAGAGGAAATTATCCATTATTCCATAAAGTTCACAGGGGTAAAAATTTCAGCCCTTTCTGCATCCCTAAAATAAACAAAAGTGAATTAAACACAGAGGAGAAACTTTATTATATTTCTTAATAATGGCACATTTGACAACCCATTAAGAGCAACACTCAAATAGTCTCCTCCGTCAAGATCTCATTTTAGACAAAAGACAGAGGAATGAAAAAAGACAAGCATAAAGATTTTGTAAGGATGGCATTTTCCTTTTTATTGTTATGACTTCTTGTTATTAACATGTATTAATAGCGTTCAGCAAGACATTATTCATCAGTCCTTTTACTTAAAGAACCTTGACCACTCCTAAATACATTTGCATGTCCATAATATTGTTGGGTTGTACAAACATAGGCAGTGATTCTGCAGGTACTTCCACCAATACCTATTTTTGAGTAAACGTAAATTTTTCTGCTTTCAAAATATGGGGGGAGACATGGGTTCTGCTCCAAAATCCAGGCTGAGATATGCAGACTGCCCAAAGCAGGATGCAGGATGAGGCAGGCATCTCTTCCCAGCCCCTTCCTCATCTACTACTAGCACTGTAGGAGCCTACATTAGGATGTCTTTTTTCTAACATACTGAACAGTTCTGTGTCTATATAGCATGTGTAAGTCTCACCTAGATCCAGAAACTGTGGTTCTGTCACACACCTTTCACAAGACATATTATCGAACAGGTCTTCTCTGTGTGATCAGGTGCCACAGAAAAATACAGTGTCAGTTCTTCCACACATATCTCAGTAGTTCAATGTTTTGGTACTCTAATACACATCTTGCAAGTATGGACTAGTTTAGACATCGTGACTGTTAGAGTGGTCTGGAGATGCTCTCGTTCCCTCAAATTAAAGCTATATTGGTGTGTCTAAAGATTTATTGGGTATGAGAAAAGTTCTCCAACCTACAGGTTGAGACATTCATTTGGAATGAGGTATACCTGTGTTCCATTCCGTGCTGATGGTTTACACATTAAACTGCCTTTCTCTGTCACTCTCACAGCCATTCGTTCTTGTGTCTACCTCCCCATCATACTGCATTGTGTTTCTGCACTGTACAAACTTTGGCATATGTATTTGTGTACCACATACACTTTTAAAATACCAGGAACTGCTTGCAAAACTTCTCAATGCTCAAATGTTGGTGTGGATCAGATGTTTATAAAATTCACAGTGTTGGAGTGTGCTACGAGAATAAAATATCTTCATTATTGTTGGGATTCTTGTATTTTCCATTTCAGGGAAGATAAGTTGTGTTCAGCCCTGACTTTGCCATATCATTTGTCCATATCTTATTTGTTCTAACAACTGCCTGTCTGCATTTCACATTATTTTCATATTAGCAGGAAATTCGAGCAAACCACATTTAAATTAACAACATTGATTGTTTTTATGTAATGAAAGAAAGCTTAATAACATTCCTCTGGGTGATACTATTTCTAAGGTCTTGAGACTATATTTGGTAACAGTCTACAGGGACAAATTACTGTGTAGATTTACAGAACTTTGCCCATAGACAGAAATTCAGACTTTCCTCCCAGGAGTCATAACTTATTTAATTCAAGACTGTAAAAAGACGACAAAGTTGGATCAAACTTACTTCAGATTTTCTCAGAATCTTCAGGAGAAGCTAAAGAAATAATGGTTTCTATAGCAACTAAATACATCAACATTATGTGTATTAATTACACATATGAACAGCAGAAATTGCAGGAAACAAAATGTTGATAATGAGTAAGGATCTCACACTGGGACCAAGAAGCTATTACTTATAATGAAAACTGTGAGTTACTTTGTTCTCTTTTAGTCAGTATGAAACAATGGCAGTAACACAGAAGCAGCTAATCAGGTATCTGCTGTCCACTGGTATGAATTTGTGTCATAGCTGGAGGATTAGACACAGGTTTTTTGTTTTCTTAATTAGATTCCTTTTAGGGAGACTTCATTATAATATTTAGGTTCATAGACACTCCTTCTCTGGTATAGTATTACTGTCCATAGGGCCAGGGCAGGATTTGGTACTGTAGGACTCAGTCTTTACATCTTTTTTTTTTTCTTTTAAGGAAGACTATTCACCATGAAACCTCTGTACTTTGGAATTAATAGTAACTTCCAACACTCGGCCTCGTAGCCCTATTTACTCTAGCCTTTTGTCAGTGACATTAAATCTGTACTGAAATATATCACATTTGCTATTTCCTCTTATCTGTGACTTCTGCCTCTGTAACAGAACAAGCAATCAATTTTTCTGGTAACATAAATTCTTTGTATAACTGATCTATTTGCTACTTGCAAAATCATTATCCTCTCTTGCAAGCCTTTTCCCATCCTTTTCTTTCCTTTTCCACCTTTTTTTAATATTGGCTCTTAAATTATGAGAACAAACTTTCAGGAAATGCTAAAGCTGCAGCTTTTATGAAAGAGCTGTAACATATTTGATTTTCTTTGCTGTTTTTTAACTTTCTAGGAGACTGGAATAAAGAAAATGTTTGGAACTTTAAAGAAGTTAGTGGTGGATTATTGCACAACCAAACAGCATGACTGGAATTAAGTGGCAGATGACACTAGAGGTAATAACTGCAGCACAGAAACCCAGACTGCAGTGTGCTTGTAAGCTGAATGACCCATTGTTGTTACTAGTGGTTTTTCCAAGGAAGAAAGATGAGGTACAGCGGTGTGAATTCTAATAAGAGTAGGAGCTGTGCCAAAGTGATTTCTGTGCTAAGCTTCTCCTCTGCCCTCCTGATCTGGAGCTGCTCTGCCTGCCAGCATACAATCTCTCAGCACTGCATGTTGTGGCAGGCTGGTCCCTTACCCTTTCCCAGTTCCACCCCTAGCAATTGATTTCACCAGGATCCTTACCAGCAAGGCTGCCTGCAGCCATCTGCAGCAGAACTTTGAGTCTGGCATGGAAGTGTTTGCAGCTCATTTGCAGGCAGACATAAGCTCATGCTGACAGCACTCCAAGCCCACCTTCCAAACAAGGGCAAACTTGTAGCCATAGTCAACAGCATGCCAAAACAAAGGTAATATGCCCTGCTTTAAGGGCTTTATATCATGCCAGCATGGTAATCTGGGTGGAGCACAAGCAGGAAGAGTTTGAGTTCTTGAACAAGGCTGTTTAGAAGCATATCGTTGAGTCCAGGTACCACTTTAAATCCATTTAAATAAGTAAAGGGATCAGAATGGAGGTGGAAATTATTCTTAGTACACCTCCAAGTTTTGTATTGTTTCTGTTGTTAACGAAACAGTCGCACAACTAGAACCCATCATATTTGCTACAGCTGTGTGGGCGTTGAGTTGAAGAAAAAGCTCTGAAACAGTCTCACAGTGTTACTGCCAGCTTTTGAGGAAAGCTAATAAAAACAACAGCTGGGGCTGGCAAATACAGAAATTCTAAAATGCAGTATGGAATAACACTGGAAACAGAAGCTAAAAGTGTTTTCTTTTTACTTTTTTTTTCCCCCAAAGACTGTTTGAAGCATGTTTGTGATAGAGGAAATCTTCAGCATTGCAGCATTTACGGTGTCAGCTATTGGTAGAAGATGGCTTCCAGTCAGTGCATTACCATGTTGTCAGAGCTGTGAATGAACTTCAGACAAGCTTCAGCTTAGCCAAGCATATCATATTCAACCTTGAATGATGACGCAGTAGAAATGCATAGAAATGGATGGGGAGATTGTGTTTCCCTGTTGGAAGCTCATACATTTGGGTACCTGATGAGCTCTTTAATTTTCATGTAGGAAACCTATCTGTGCAGGAACTCTATGGAAACAAGATGAAAAAAAGCTGTCTCGTATTGTACTTACAGCCTGACTCTTCAGAAAACTGTGGATTGCTTGCCTCAGAAAAGTGTACGTTTTTTGGCACAGAATGTCTTTTAAAAACTGTCACAGAAGAGCAGAGAATAAATAATAAATAATAATAACATATAACTCGAAGATCTCTAGATCTCAAAATTCTTTATATAGCTATCCTCATGACACTGGTGATGCTGTAAGAAGCCCTTCCATCACTGGGACAAAGAAAGGTGGAGTAATTTACCGTGTATCACAGAGTAGATCATTAGCAAGGCCAGGAATTGTGGCAGGGTAGCTTGAGACCAACGCACTGCGCTATCCCCAGAACTTGTTGTGCCTTCTGCTACGAGCAGCTAAGGAATGCCAGAGAGATAAAGCACTGACAGTCCTAAGTTACACTTAGCCAAATATAGCTCAGTTGTTTTGCGTGTGCAGTCTGATGAAAAAGATGCTTAATAAATTCCAAGTTTTTCTAGTTGAACCTTCATCATTATTTTGATAGTTTCATTTACTTTCAAATGAGTTCGACAAAAAAAGACAAAGCTGAAACTGGTATTTAGAGCTTGCTTATTAGGTTTTCAAATGTTTTCAGAAGCATCTCCTCTTTAAATTTTCAGACATATCAAACCAGTTGGAGAAGTTGGTGTGCTTGTGTGTGTAAACAAATATGACTTAATGACAAATATGACATTTTGTGACAGGACCTAGCAAGCAGTCACTGATGAATTTAACAACTATTGCTATTTCCATAAGTCTGGGGTATTTTTACTAGTTCAGAAAAGATCTATTTTTATAAAATAATTACCAAATAGTAAAAATATATTCTCTCAGGCAGGCTACAATTACAGAGAAAGACAGTTAAATTTGGTTTGCATGTCAGAACTAACTTTGCCCCATGGCTCCAAAGAATGTTATACTTGTGGATGTTGCATAAATGAATCTAAAAGATACAGATGGAAAAATTCTGCAGATCTTCAGTACAGTTCGCATAAGACTTAAGTAGAAATGCTAATAGAGCCATTGTCCCCATACAGCTTTTTTAAAACCACCCTAGAGATATAAAGAAGCAGACTGCGACCATGGGTAGATAACTAACTGTAATAGTAATGGGAAATGTCACTAAATGTCATTAAAGCCAGACATAACCTAAATGATGGCTGTATGTTTAGCATAATGGAAGGATATAGTGGGGGTATGGCACTTTCTTTAAGCACAGTAGCAGAGACAGATCAGTAAATTAATGGCCAACTGAGTAGAGAAGTAACTGGTTGTACTGCCAAAAAGCCTCTAGATTCATAGCAAACCTACAAACATAAAACCTTTAAAGAGGAAGAAAAACAATCACCTTTATCAGGTGTAATAAGAGGTTGAAGAGCAAATTTCTGCAAAAGCGCTCTCACAATGACTGTTTGTTTCACAGTTCCACAACAGCTAGAAAAGTAAGGTTTCTAGCAAATAAAGAAATTTTAATTTCTTCCAAAGAACCACAGAAAAGCCAATATTTATGTAAATCTCTTGGAAGTATTTTATTTCAAGTGGAAAATCAGAAAATCCATTCTGAATTTATTCTGTCTAAATAGGAAAATCAAGACCAACAAGCAAGGTCTAAAGACTAGTTGTACCACACCTTTAAAGCAGAAGCTTTATGTTTGAAGTGAAAGAAGAGAAAGATAAAGATACCTTTTCCATTAGGAAATTTACAGTTCCGTATGGGTTTGTTTTTTGTTTTGTTTGTTGGTTGTTTTGGTTTGTACCTTTAAAACTTGTGATAAAAGGGCATTGTTTCTGCATAAAAAGAAGCAACAGAAACAATTACAGTAAAAAATAAACATAACAATAATGTAGAAAGTAATTTAACAATGGGGAGGCTTTTTAATAGTTATGCTATTTGCTCCTAATCATCAAATGATAAATAAATAGACTTGCAAATGTCCTTAGAATAGCTTGGTATTTATCAAGGATAATAACCAAGAGAAATCACCACAATTCCCAATTCCCTAGCTTAAATTTACTTTTCTGTGGTCATGCTGATAGTAGAAACAAAAAAGACTGTTTTCCCAAACTGCAGTCATGAAATGATAGGCCAAATGTGTTGTTGGAACAACTCTGCTGAAATGAGTGACACACCACCAAGAATGACTTCAGCTTCATATGTTCTGCCTTTTTAGGGACAGAGAAAGAACCTGTGGGCTGATGCACGATACAGGAGGACTAAAGACGTTTAATCCATTCTTTTAGAAATATGTAAATTGAAAACTGTGGGGAAATAGGAAACATGTCAGGTTTCTGGTATGCATTAGCTATGTTAGCTGTTGGTGATGAAATTCCTGATGTCCGATGAATATTAAAAAGCTGAAGTTAGACCACAAAATTAAAAACATGGAGAAAAAACAAAATCAGTTTTTCAAAATCCTCATCTATTTACATATTGTGGGCTCTACCACTATGGTGCAGGACACAGTTACAGCATATTCCTGCCCTTCTCCAGGTGTGTAAGACTCCCAGTGATTTTAATAACAGTGGGAACAATTGCCATATCAGCACAGAATCACAGAATCACAGAATCACAGAATGGTAGGGGTTGGAAGGGACCGCTGTGGGTCATCTAGTCCAACCCCCCTGCCGAAGCAGGGTCACATACAGTAGGTTGTACAGGACCTTGTCCAGGCGGGTCTTGAATATCTCCAGAGAAGAAGACTCCACAACCTCCCTGGGCAGCCTGTTCCAGTGATCCGTCACCCTCAGAGGGAAGAAATTCTTCCTCATGTTCAGACGGAACTTCCTGTGCCTCAGTTTGTGCCCATTGCCCCTTGTCCTGTCACTGGGCACCACTGAAAGGAGCTTGGCCCCATCCTCTTGACACCCACCCTTCAGGTATTTGTAAGCATTTGTAAGGTCCCCTCTCAGCCTTCTCTTCTTCAGGCTGAACAAGCCCAGCTCCGTCAGCCTCTCCTCAGATGAGACCACTTCTAAGATAAACTCTGTGATTCCCATCCAGCCATTGAAAGGTGTTTGGCAATTAGGATTGTGAAGCTTTGATGCTTTTTTACGTAGAATGTTACATTTTCTCCTTGCTCTGTAAAATAAGTCATAGTTGTTACACTTTCAATTAAAAAAATTATATAACAACAAAGAAAAAGTAATGATTTTCAGGTATTTGATCTACCAACATAGAATAAATCCCAGCTTCTGAGATGTGCAGAGCAATTGCTCTTCTTTTGAGTTGCAAAGGAAAGATGCTGGGGATAGATGGTTGATATTCTAAAGAAGCAAGAGTTCTGCTTGTAATGCTTTTCAGAGAAAGGTATGATGGCAAGCAATACCCAAAATTCTTAAGAGGAGACACTTAGCAGTAAATGTGTGGCCCTGGAGATTCAGAGATTGTTTCCATTGTCGTGTTTCCTAGGCAGGAGATGATGGGCAATTACCTCTCTTCCAAAACACACATTTTCCAGGGGTTGCATGGAAGCAGAAAGTAATGCCTAAATGGTAGCCAGAATACGGACTTGGAAACCTTTTATTTACCATGACATTGTCACTTGCCTAGACTGCTACACATGCAGACAAGTTTTGTCCTTGGTCAGGTGCTACTTTGAGAGCCTATATTTTCAATGATACCAGAGAAACCCAGTGGATTTAAATCAACAGTGCTTATTCATGGTTTCTGCAGTTTTTGTTGGAAGTGTGGGGGCAACCATCTTCTTTTTAGGGGTGAGACTGAAAAAGAATGGTTTCTCTGAATCCAGGATAAGAAACCAAGAATACAGCTTTTTATGAAGAATCACATGGACAGCAGCTTTGCTGTTGTACACAAGGGAAGTTCATTCCTGGAGGCCATAGTAAATAATTATTGTGCGTACATTCCTTCTTATCACAAAACCTCCTCAAATACAGTCATTCAGAGCCCTGTCCATCCACTGGATGTAATAGTTATTGTCATCTTGAGAGAAAGAGTAAAAGAGGGGACTGGATTTGTTATGACTAATTTAGGTACCTTAAGACATGAAGGTATTAGATTTAAGCATTTGGTTTTGGGTGGGACATGTGAAAACCTGGGAGTAGAAAAAGCAGTCCTTAAACAGGATGCCTGATTTCCCTCAGTTAGCTGGAAAGGTGAGGGGTTGCTCCACAGCGTGACCCAAACCTGAATGAACTGAATATGGAGTTGATAAACAGTAGGTATCCACAGGCATCAAAACCTTCCAATCCTGGAGCACAGTTGACTCTGGGGCATCTCTGGATGTTGCCAGATATCCAGGCTAAAAACAGTGAAGCTGCAGCTGAGAGATGGGCTGCTGTCATCACAGATTAGGGCCCCTTTGGACGTCGTAAAAAAAAATGAAGTTAAGTGTCATGAGAAGCTTCAGAACAGGCAAAAAGGCATCTAGTATATTTAGATGCCTACTGCATTCGATCATGACTGGGAGTAAGCTGTCTGACCCCTGTCTACAGCCTGGCGGAGTTTGAGGTGACAGAGTCCCAATACAGGTGGAGTTAGTCAGACTGATCTGGGCAGAAAGAACATTAGGCATTATGAGTATGGTCAAGATGGGTTATGAATCACTGCAAAGATTGCAAACCCCACCTTTCTACAGGGCACATTGTTTTCAGAAGCTCTAAAGTAGATAATTTAGGGCATATTTATTATTGTATTTTAGATTAAAAGACAAGGACAAACAACAGAATGCCTTTTTGTCACCTAAGATATATGTAGATTTCCTTTAAGAATGAATGCTTGTCATTGGTCTTAGCGTTTTTATCTCTCTTTCTTCAGCTGCTGTATATAAAAATAATTTTTGGGATAGCTAGCTCTTATTATTCATCTGCCTCTAAAAATACAGACCTCAGGTCACAGTCTAGTTTCATTTAATCGCTAACGTATTAAGTGTAAAAGAAAAACAGCTTCGTAGATGACAGTCACCCCTTTTGCTATTGTGGTGTCAGTGACCCACGTCTGGTTATAGAGCACATTTGCCACAGTGGTTTGAAAAGTCAAGAACAATTTTTTGCTTTACAAAAACAAGTCACTAGACAAAGCTGTGTTTAGATACAGAGATAACAAAAGCATTCATTAACGTTTCCTTCCAACAAAGGAAAGGCTTTTCATCATTATATTTATTTTGTGTTTGTCTTAGGTACACTGGTTGGTTAGAAAAGGTCAACATTTATCCAATCTTACTACAGACTGATATCAGAAATGACAGCGCTTTCCTGCATTTAGCAAAAGAAATAACTAGAATTGTGTAAAGATGCCATTAATAATTTTAGATAAATGTTGAACTTTTTAGTAGAGACTATTCCATAGACCTACAAAAGTGCATGTGCATTTACATGTAACTTAGATTCATTTCATAACACAGCACCTGGCCAGCTTAATTTGCTCTTCATCTATGAGGTCACCTATTTGTGTGTTCCTCCTGTTGTTATACCATAAATAAACTAAGGAGCACAATGGTCTTAGAAAGCTACCATTTAATATAATTGGATTATTTTCCCAAAGCATACTTTTACATGAATTGCTGCTTTGTCTTTATCTTTTCTGCTTGCACTTTTATTACAACCTTTTACAAACTACGCTAAATTTAGAAAGGGTTATTTGATATGCAGGAAGTCTATGTATTATATCTTTAATGACAGAAAATTATTTCCTTCCTATCTGATAGAATCCATGGGCAAAAGTTTCCTCCTGTAGAACTGAGTGGCACTTTTCTCTGTGGAACTGAGAGAAGCCAATATGTTAATTAATGTTTGCATACTACATGACTGTGAGCTAAGCATGTCTAGCACTATCACTTTTCAAGCCATCAAATTACTTGCATATTTCATCTGTGAGTAGTCACATATTGTTCCATAAAAATTCCCACCTACCTAAAGACTACTATGTATTTGAAAGCCTTGCTGATGGATTGAAGTTCTATCACATCATCTCCCATGCATCTGAAGAGAGGCAATACAAGCATTCATTTGCCTGTACCATTACACTTTCCTGTTTTTTGCAAACTTCCACTCAATTATTTCATTATTCCAAAATATCCACTATTCCTATATTTCCTATTTCAGCCCATGAATGGTAAAATTTTTGAAGAACAATCATCTGAATCCCGTACATTTCAGTAGCACTGGGAGAAGAGAAAAGAAAATCTTGAAGACAGATTATTTTTTTTTCCATGTATCCTTATTTTTTGCATGCACTGTTCTATGACATTAGGAACAAAAAGTCACAGGAATACAGCATAGTCAGTGAAATTTTATGAGAATTTTCAATGTTTTAAGTAACAGGAGCCACAGTTTTGGGGTTTTGTTCTGTTTGGATTTTTGTGGGTTTGTTTTTTGTTTTTTGACAGGGAATATTAAAGGACAAGAATAACTTCAGCTAGAATGGACTTCAGTGCTATGATTCAAGTCATATACATGCCTAAGTAATCCACTGAATTGGGCATGTTCTCTGCTTGGGCAAGAATTAACAATGATTTAGAGACAATTTGGATTATTTTTCAAAGTTTGGTAGCTCAAAAACAAACAAAGAAACCTAGATTTTCTGTATGCTGAAGTACCAAATTTCAGTAGTACAATTTACACTCTGGAGGGATAGATCACTATGAGATCAACTACATTAACTTTTTTTTGGTAAAGAATGTTACTACTCTTTAGTTATTTCTTATCTAGTATAATTTGCAGGCTACTTTGAGACCTTAACATCAGTGGGGTCATCTTCACTTTACAGTAACATCTGTAGGATCAAGACAAAACCCAAGGCAGACTTCTCTACTTCCCCCACATGAATTAATCAAAACAAATGTGATATGAAAAATGCTGTGTTGTTTTTCTCTTTTTTTTTCTCTACAGCTGCATGTAGTTACAGCAACTTGTTAGTGGACCTTAGGGATCTGAATGCTACATACCAGGGCTGGTTCATGCCAATTATTATGTTGAGTGATGAAACTGCCTTGTATCATTTCATTTGTGCATATGAACAGCAGGAGAATGTTGTAGTTTATGATTTCCAATTATAAATCAAATAGTCTGAATTCTCAGTTCTCTTAATAAGGGCAGTAAAAGCAGTGAAGTGTGAGGAGACTCCTGTTTCTTGTGAAAAAGAGCTCGAGATTAGAGTTTATTGATGTAGGTTTTTTTCCCCACCTCCCTGTCATAGTCAGATTTTAAGACCATAATTGAAAAATAAATAGAGAAGGAACTGAATAGAAAGCAACTAAGAAACTGTACTGAGACTGTATTTAGCGATATAAACCATAGACAGGTCCAGCACTGGTACATTCAGGTGATTAGTAATATGAGGTTGCCTTAGTGAATAACTGATATTCTTTAGATGAAATTTCAAGCCAAAAATGTGGAAGAACATGGTAATGGTTACGGGACACTCTTTCAGTTAGCAATCCAGTTTCTGGCATAGACCAGTATGTGGAAGCCTTGACTTTAATTTTTTTTTCTATCTGAAGAGAGTTTAAAGCCCATCACTCTGGAGACCGACATAGCCATCAGGTGGGAGAGCATAATTTTGTATCATCACTGTGATTGTGTAAGTCATGAGCAGTCACTAGGACAGGGATTGGAGACTCAGAGCTCTCCCCTGTTGCATGGGTGCTTTACTCGCCAGGCTGGCAAGTCAATCTCCTTCTGACTTAACTGTCATCTCCAAAGATGAGAGACTGAGTATATTCATGTCTTAAAGTCCTTCCATATCCTTCAGCCTCAGAGTAGCTTGTAGATGCATGCTTACAAACTTCTCATAGAGAGAAGGTTAAAGCCCTTTGGAAAGAGGAAGGCATTAAGCATACAGTTTCTGTACTTGATCAGTGGCATGCTGGATAGAAATATTTCTATGGCAGAATGTTTTTTGTTCATTTCTTTGTTTTCAGTCTTATTTGTATATGTTTGCCTTTTTCTCCAGCCAGATTATTTATAGTTCTGAGATTTCTACATTTTTGGTTAATATTTGATATAAAAGTCATCAATTCTGAGGCTTACTAGACATGACCATCTATGTAAGAGCATGTAACTCAAGAGCCTATTCAAAGATCCTGAGCTCAAATACAGTGAGAGAGAATACACTAAGTTTTCTGTGACAACGTACTTCTGCTTTTTGACTGTATACAGAACATAAGTTTTCATTACAGAAAACTAGATTTTATATCAGAACCAGACAATAGGAATAACTCTCTTTGTGTATGCCCTTTTGCACATAGGAGAGGACAGGAGGTGTGGTAGAGAAATTGACTCCTGTTTTAGGAACCTACTTGAAATGCATCTGCAAAGACCTGTGCAAGACTGAGTCTGCAACCTAGACTAACATGGATGGATAAGGGCTAAGATTCTTTACAGACAAAATGGACAAGCTTTGATGGTAATGGTATGTGACAAACAACATCAAAGGGACTGTATTCTGTTTCTGAAGTGAAATCTTCAGATTCAGAAGAAATTTTCTGAACACATATTCTGCTATCCATATTTGTAGCTGAGCTTTGGCCCCCTCAGTGCAAGAAAGACTGAAGTGAGTCCCCCAGATACCACCAAGATGGTCAGTGGGGTGGAACACACAACACAAAAAATGAAGTCAACTGATGCAGGTTAGCGTGGAGAAGACTGAAGGTGGACTTAGTGTTCCCTCCTACAGATACTTAAGGGAAGGCTGCAGAGGAGAAGAAACATCTTGCAGACACACAGAGAAAGGATAAAAAGCCATGGTTACAAGTTGCAGAGAAGGAAATTCTGGTTAAATATTAAGAAAAAAAGATCACCATCAGGTGGTCAAACACAGGAACAGACTTCACAGAGAGATTCTCCATTCTTGAAGGTACTCAAACCTCGACTGGGCAAAGCTCAGCTATGTAATCTAAGTTGTCCCTGCTTTGAGTCTGGGGGCAGAGGGGAGGAAAGGTTGGGCTAGAGACCCCCAGAAGTGTCTTCTGACCGAAGTCACTCTGTCAATTTATGATTCTATTCAAAGGGTTCATGATTTATGTTTTTCCCATGTTTTAGATTTGGGATTTATTCTCGTCATGTGTTAGTCAGAGCACATATGGTAGAGTTTCTTTTAATAATATAGTATCTTACTCTGCTTGTCCATGTAATTTTGTCTGGTAAATGCTATGAGAATTCTCGCTGAGTGGGTGTAAGTCATATCATATTAGGTTTCTTATGTGTATTCATCTCATACTAAGCTATTTTTAGAAGGTTTTTTAATTCTATTGACTGGGCATCAGCAAGGACCAATTTGAACTTAGCTCTGTTGTCACTGACAGGAATAAGAGAAAGAGAACAATATTCAGCTCTTACTTTTACCTAGTTTTTCAGAGAGTTATAACATTCTGAGATGTACATTCACTGACTGCAAAAGAGTCACATACTAATGAGGTCCCAAGGTAGATCTACCAACAGAGGCATACAGTAGTAGAATATTGTGCTTCATTATTCCTTATACATACATGTGGTGCATTATGCAGATTCGAAAAGAGATATGCAGATTTTTGAAGGAAGTAGCATAAGACAGATTGTCTTCCCCCTTGAGTAGCCTTTTGTTTACATAATACTAGATGAGCAAAACAGTTCACAGGTCAAAATTGTGTGGGAAAAATGTCTTTAAAAGATGCTGTGCTATTCTAAAAAAAAAAGAAAAAGATAAAAGTGTAAGACATGTAATAAAATCTTGAAATTTGAAAGTCTGATCTGCTCACTGAATTTTTAACAGACTGGCTTAGAGCAGTGAAATTACACATCAAAAAATGCTTTTTTTTCTAAAAGGGAGTTAGTAACACACTGTAAAGGTTCTGTCAAACTTTTACAACTGCATAATTAATACCATCTGGTGTTTCAGAAAAGACTAATCCGGTTTAGGAAGAACTGTGACACTTCTGTAGCCTTAGGCACTTACGGCTGTCCTGGGTTTGGCCAGAACAGGGTTAATTTTCACTGGACTCCAGGAAGGGGCACAGGCGGGTGGGCTGACCCCACCTGGCCAAACAGAGCAGGGTATTCCATACCATGTGCCGTCATGCTGGCTTCCGGTGGGGGGGAGCTGGGGGGCGGGAACTCACTCGCGGCTCGGGAGGACTCAGCTGCAGTTCGGTCACAGAATCACAGAATCACAGAATAGTAGAGGTTGGAAGGGACCTCTGTGGGTCATCTAGTCCAACCCCCCTGCCGAAGCAGGGTCCCCTACAGTAGGCTGCACAGGATCTTGTCCAGGCGGGTCTTGAATATCTCCAGAGAAGGAGACTCCACAACCTCCCTGGGCAGCCTGTTCCAG
>Ga0065711_1004255_pt1 | contig 24375 bp, 13 predicted proteins | sample Hoacrofraction12_FD_59098 | JGI IMG/M metagenome (GOLD analysis project Ga0065711, IMG submission 59098) | Hoatzin crop microbial communities from Cojedes, Venezuela - Epithelial fraction 12 v2 (version 2) | ecosystem: Host-associated > Birds > Digestive system > Esophagus > Crop | place...
GGTACTGGTGTGCAGGGGGGGTACGCGGTATGCAGGGGGGGGGCATGGTGTGCAGGGGGGGTGCGTGATGAGCGAGAGGGTTTCACAAAGGTTCGGCAGAAAACACAGGCCTGGCTTATCGGAGGCCTCAGGCAAGAATGCGCCGAAGATGTAACAAGCACATCCCAAAGAAGTGCAGAGCAACCGGCGGACACGGAGACAAGGCACCTGAGGCATCCCCAGGCTTCCCAGTGAGCCAGCTCCTGGCCGTATCTGGGAGGAAAGACTCGGAACTCACGGGAAGGACGCTAAGAAGTACCACTTCTATACCCGCCAGGGACCACCAGAGACCATCGAGGACCCCATGGAAGCCCCACAGAGACCCAGGCCGCATGCGTAATGACTATGCGAATATTGATAATTAGTTCCAGGAAATAGAATAAATATATATGAACATTCCGGGAAACTTAATGCGCATGTATGTAGCGGGGTTATATAAGCTTGGGGTGAGGCGACATACGGCGTGCACGTTAGGAGGAGCGATCCCTGGGAGGAGCGAACCCCCGTGCATCCGGTGCCGTAATAAAGAATACCTGCTTTTTAATGCCACATTGGCGTTAAGAAGTTTTACTCCTGACTTCGGTGACAGTACCTTACCAGAACTCTACCACTTACCAAAGAGGTGAAGTGTTTAATTTGTTGGGAGTTGCTATATCCAGCGAAGTTTTGCCTAGTGTGGAAAGCCAATGGAGGCTGCGGAAAAGAACTGTTGGAATTAGGCCATGATGCTGTGGAGAAAATTCAGATGGTCCTTACCTTGAGAAGAATCCAATGACTCTACAGCATCAGAACAATCCAATGAAAAAACAGCCCTTCATGTAATAAGAAATAACCCAAAGTTACCTGAGTTTGCAGGCACAATTATTTTGTTAGAGGGTGCATAGAAACCGTCACTTGAAGAAGACAGGGGTGAAAATGCAACAAAGTATCTAGAAAATCCTTTTTTCCCTGTGGCCTAGACCTTTGCATGCAGTGAAACAATCCGCGCGTAAGTTATATATAAAACATTTTAAACGACATATTCAAGTGTTAAACGAGGTTAAAATAGCACACACGGAGAAACTATGTCTACTGCCATGCATCCATGCAGCAACAGAGGAAGAATCAAAGTNTGGTGTGATGATCAGCCAGCCTGTACGGGACACACTGTACCAGATAATCCTTCTGACCATTAAAAACCAGTGCAAGATCTGAAGAACTACCTTGGGCATGGAAACCATGGACAGAAAGCCCTCTCAGCTTCTGCTAGGAGATTGTAGGTAATAATTTACACTGGTGAAAAGCAAGTGTAATGTATAACACGATCAATTCAGGATACCCTGGAAAAATCTGTGCACATAGCAGTAAAAAAAAGTCATGCCCGTGTGTTAAATGCTTCCTGATCAGAGTTTATGGTAAATGCAAGGTGGTCATAAACTGCAGCTGTAGGTGTTTCTCTCACGTTTGCCTGCTCTTCCCCTAAAGCCATGTCATAAAGGCTACCAAGAGACAGCCACGATTTGACGGCAAATATAAAACAGCTGGCTGGATGTTTGCCTTTCTTGTTGCCAAGCTTTGCTTCATTTGCTAATGTCTTGAGCTTAGGCAAGAAGAGGTGCAGTCATCATCACTCAGCTCTGCTCTTTCGTTTGGTGCGTTTGGTTTTTCTGTCTATGCCCTTCACGACCTGCTACCGTGATTCCAGAAACTTCAAGTACCAACACTGTTTTACTGACACATAAGGCCGTCGTGTACTTCATATGCTCACAGACCGACTTCTTCTGTCACCGCTGCAGGAGGAGTTCCTCACAGTGAAAGGATTTCAGTTAGGATGTTCCTCTGCATAAGGGTTTTTTAGCCCTATTCCCCTTTTCCCCTCTACCAGAAATTACTGTACAAAAATCTCCTTTTTGGTGCTGTTTCAAACAGCAGTAGCTTCCCTTGATGTGGCTCAAAAGTGCCACATCTTTTCCCAGATGCATTTGGCGAAGTCATTATCTGATTATTTAAGCCTTTTACACCATGGCTACTTCTGTCACACAAATCCTTTCCTCTGTTGTTTCAAAAACTACAAAAGGCACCCATACAAACCTCAAATTTCTTTCCAGTTTTGGAGCTGGCTGTTTCAAATCAGGGCTGAGCTTGCTTTCACAGCTTTGCCCTGACAACACACTTGTTCTCTGGCACCTTGCAGACTCTGCTCCTGTGGCCAGTTTGTTTGTTCACAAAAAAACCTCGCTTAGCAAAACCAATAATTGCTTTTCCTTTGCTTGTAGATAGCATATATGTGCTCTTTTTGATCTGCAGAGCAGATCACTGCCACATGGACAAGCCAGAACATTAATAGCTTCTGTCACTGCTACCATTCTTCTTGCAATAGATCTTCTGGAGGATTAGACAAAGGTTGTGGCCACATAAACAGAGAAAGGCAATGCTTCGGGCACAAACCTGGAGCAAACTGCACTGTGCCAGCTCTGATCAAACAAACAGACTATGTTCTGTTGAAAGCACAGAAGACACGGAAGACATCCCTTGAGATGGCACTGAAAAATAGAGGAAAGCTGCCCCAGTTTGTTCAGGGAGAAATATGTCAATGTTAGGAGTTGGGACCACATAGGTTCTTTTTTTTTTTTCTTCTTATATATTTTCATCTTTATAAAACCTGGGTTAACTCATTTTGGACTTCTGTCCAAGGATGAAATATTCCTTCTGCTGCTGTGATCAACACAGTTAAGGAAATAACTTACAAAAGAATATATATGAAAAATTTAAAAATGGTGTTAAAGCTCAATCCATGTCTGAAAGGGGGGAAAATGTGCAATGGAATCTTGCTGTGCCTCTGCTTCTCCTTCACTGAGCATTACATCTGAGTTTCTACAGTCATTTTTAGGGCACCATGAATTAAAGATCTCCGTAGGAACATAAGCCATGGTGAGAAGATGCCGCAACACGTAAGACACATCCCTGCTCCAAGCAAGGACTTCCCAGACAGTTGAAGCATGCTGGATCTGGGATTTTGGTTTGGTCTGTTATGGAGGAGAGGGCACACTGCCAAAGTCGCAGAGGAATGTGCAAACAGCTAATTCCAGCTAAAATAATATGATGGAGAGAGGCAGAAAAACTCCCAGCACTAGATTCTGTCACCTCACTGAACAGCAGTGTGGGAAGAGTCTCTTCGCTCCTATGGCGAGTCTCATGGACATCTGTCCTGGGCAACTCTGTCAGACCGTCAGGTTTATCAGACAAGACTGAAGCAGAGAAAAGAAAGATCAAAATCCAAAAAAAGGAAATAACTTAGAAGCAGTGTGTGTTTTCTCAGTGCCTCAGTCCTTTTCCACTTGTACCCAGTGGATCTGGACTGTTCGCCCTTACATTGCTGCTGTGAAGCTCCTCAGCTCGCTCTGCTCCTGTCTCAGCACCACTTCAGGCTTTCAGCTTCCAAAAGTGATCAGGCTCACGTGCATGCACTCTCTCTCTCTTCCCCTCTCTTTCTCTGGGTGTTCCTGCCCTTTCTGACAGATCTCAAACCCACCAGCCAGTTTCAGCTGCTGCTGATGCAGGATCAGAAATCCCAGAGCTGTTTAGGCTCCTGCCAGCCCGCGTGGCTGCAGGTAACCACAGCGAAAGGGACGCTTGCTGCCACTGGCACGAGAAGCTCCAGGAGGATTTTCAGAAGTGCCTGAGTGATGGAGGGACTTAGCTGCTGTTTTCAAAGTGGTGCAGACTCCTAGGAGACTAAATTCCTTTGACCTTTCTCGGCTCCTGTCGACAAGAGCATGTGAGAGCAGGCTGTAAGCCTTTCAGAAACCATTTACGCTTGCAGAAACTCTCAGACTTTCTTTTCTGACTGACTGAAAGTTTCATTCTGTTGCCATTAATAAATCCCTCTCCCCTCACCAATTTATGTTTTATAAGTTTGGGTCAAGCTTTGTCTACTAAGAGGGTCTTACATAAAACACAGCTTACTGAAATGTGATCTTTGCACATTTCTGAAGTTTTAATTTTCCTGCGGTGTAATGTTGTTACTTAGGTCATTCATTTTGTCATGCCTCGGTATCAGTCTGGTCCAGGTCTGGCTGCAGGGCTATGTTGTCCTGACATTTACAGCAAGAATTCCCTGGGAAATCAGTCAAGAGATTTGACATTGCTGCTGGCCAACCTCCAGTGGGTTTAGTTTTACTCTCCTTCTCTATTTATTGTGGAATCTGTCTGTCCACAAGCTGCACATCGAGTTCCATGCTAGAGAAGGAGAACTGAAAGGGACAACATGGCCATTCATTTGGGGGGTTCATTCAGGCTTTTCAGAAAGATTTTACAAGAAGCTGTACACTTAGATGACTGCTGAGCTTCCTTAGCCCTGCTCTATTAAGTCCCTCACGAGGCAATTTGGATTGACTGCTTTTTCTTTGCTCTCTCTACCCCACCTCCACAGGCAGCAATTACAGTTGGAAAAGCAAAATTAAGATCTAGGTAGTATAGGAAGCACCTGGAGGCTTTTCATCTCTAGAAACAGTTCAATTTCAACATGGCATGGACAGTCCCTTTGCTGGGAATATGGAAAAAAAGTTCATTTTCTCCCCTCCTGCCACAAGCTGCCAAAACTCCTACTGCAAAAAGCTGCTTCAGTAGCAGAGACAGCCAGGATTTGATGAACTGGAGGGGATGAGCAGGAAAGCAGTGCTGGGCACTCATGGGGGCTACAGGAGATTCAGGGGAAGAATCCCGGGTCAACTGGAAATTGGGGAGAGAAGTAGGTCTCTTGCCGAGAGGGGCAATAAGATGCAGTAGCACATGGCATGGTGCAGGAGGGTCTGCATGTGCCAGGAGGGAAAAAGAGCTCAACATGTTGGTGGCCTCTGTGCTGAGGGTTGTGTTGTGTAGTCTTTGCCAGGGGGGCCAAAGAGATTTGTCTGACTTTGCAAGGTGCTATTAGGTTACGCACTCACAGATTTTATCAGCCACAGAATATGTAGTACTCCGTATATACTGCTGCTGTACGCTTTTTAAAATCCAGCCATGCTTTCCTGACTGATCTGAGTTACTCTCCCTTCCAGTCCTGCAGCTGTTTCTAAGCTCCTCAGCTCCAAATGCTCAGCCTCTTCCCTCAGCACCGCTTCAGGCCTCTGGTTTCCTACAGAAATGAAGCTCAGTCAAAGAATCATGGAGCTGCAGACTAGATGGCAACAAAACATTTTCTAGTTAACTTTATATATCATAGACCATTACACTTTACCTCATGACACATTTGATGAGTTCAATAACTTCTATGTGGTTAAATATATGTTACAAAATACATCCTTCCTTGATTTGAAAACTCGTGGGATAGAAAACCCACCTATTCCCTTGGTAGCTTATTCCCAAGACTAACCATTATCATCACCAAAAATGGTCTTTGTCTCTAAACTGAGTTTGTTTGAATTCATCTGCCATATAGTGGTTCTTATTATGCTGTTCTCTCCCAGATTAAAAAGCCTCTTGTACTTCTACTGTCTCCCCAAGAGGGTACTTAGATAAATTGAGCAAGTCACCTCTTCATCATCCTTTAGATAAGCTAAGCAGGCTGAGCTCTCGAGTCTCTTGCTCGAAAGAAATTCTCTATTTTTTTCTTCAGCTCTTGTTTGTGCCTTCACCTCTTTTTCAACATGCTTTTAAAATGCATTTTTAATATTGGACTCCCAGCCGGCATATTCTGATGTAAAAACATTTCTTGTAGAACACCTAGGAATTGAATTAAGCCTTCTTACCACAGAATCGCATTGGGGAAGCATTCTTCCTTGCTTCTCCACAGTAACTCCTCAGATCTTTTCGGATATAGCCCTCATTCTGTACGAAGTTTTTTTTCACTCTGAGATACGAAACTTTTCAGCCATTCTGTCTGACAGGGATCATGCTAGAAAACAAACCAGTCTTCTATGTTTGGCCACCGTTTTCTCAACCTACTAATTTAAGTCATGTTTAAACTATCCTGGCAGTAATTCTGTATTTACTTCCAGATTTCCTTACTGAGGAAAACCCTGAGGCACAGGAGGCCTCACAGCGATCCCTTCAGATCCCTGCCAACTGCTATCGTTACTACTCCATTAACTACTTCCAGAGATCTGTCAGCCAGGTCTGAATCCCTTTACCACTCCATGGTGGTAATGCATTAAACAAATGATGCTTGGTATTGTGGTAGAGCCTCTAGAAACACTTAAACACATTGCTCTGTGCCGCTACCTCTGTCAGCCAATGTGTAGTTTTAAAAATAAATCTGTCCTGTGCTGCTGTTGGTTTTCTTTGGTTTTTTTGGCACAGCTGAGGCTCAGTGGCATCGTATATTTGACATGTAGCCCAATGAGAAGAATTTGTTCTTTGTCCAAGCTATCTGCTCTATGTAAGATAATGATATAATACATATATAGCTTCATAGCCATGGGATTTATACACCTAGTGGAAATGTATGCCATTTATGCAGCTTATGCAGCATGTTCTGAACAAGACCGTTCTGCTTCAGATCGTTCAGGCTATCTTTGTGGATTACAATAGTAACTGTCTTCTTAATACTATGTATTTTGCAGGGTTTTTCTTCCCTCTCAACATTCATACCTTCTAAAAGCTAAAACCTCAGGCCATAGGAGTGAAGATGTTGATCTTTTTTTCTATGCAAAGGTTCATCTTTCATTGAACTAACTGAAAAGCAGGGTCTCACTACGAATATTTACAAGTTCAAGCTCTTTTGTCCATAAGCTTCTAAGGAAAATCTGACAGCATGTTTTTCTTGAAATTCTTTGTAGAATGTTAGTTTAATTTCTGGCAGTTCTCCATGTTTACAGCTTAAAAAATATTAGGTGAAGCCTAATAACTTCTGTCACAGATGCCACATTTTTACTTAACTAGGAGAAACATTTTAAACTTCAAAATGGCAATTGGAGTTACTCAGTCTCTTCTACGGCAGAAGCTGTGCTGCTTTGGAGATTCTTGTGTTGGCTCAGTTGCCAGCAAAGATGATAGAGATTAATACAAAGAAACAAACATTTCTTGCTTCCAGCTTCAGCTTTACTGATAGCAGCTTATAGCCACTGCATGGATGGATGGATGGATGGTTGGTCGGTGAACATGAGAACTGATCAGTTAACAATGTTTTGTATTCAGCTACAGAACTCCAGTGAATATGCTCTGGGAGCACACGGAGTCATAGAAAACATTCTTCTAAGGCCCATAGCTCTAGTCCAGTATTTGCATGTGTCCTGGCACCCCGCAGGGGTGGAGGGTGAGTGGCAGATGCAATCTGCAAAGGCTAGATGAAATCAAGCACAGGGCCAGGGGACTCTCCAGCTTTATGCTACTTCCACATCTTGTGTTTCTTTCTAAGCAACATTTTCTAATCTAACCTCCACGACTGCCTTCTATGGGCAAGTGTTGATTGGCAAGCGGCTCTTCTGCAAAGCCAACAGAGGGGAAAAAAGCTGTGAGCTGTGTGAATAATTAAAAACAATACCAAAAGACATTTATTTCAGAAGACTTTGGGTATAATAAATATTTTTTTGACTTGCTTGCAGACTTGCCTTACTAATACAGAGAAACTAGTCTGAGACCATTCTTCATGGCTTACGTCTTCAGACTGGTCAGTCTTCTCTTTTCCTGCACCCATGCTTTGGATAGACTGTAGATAGCCCTGCTATAAGTTGCTGTTTGCAGTGGATTTCGTGAGTTTTGTGGAGAGAAACGGTTTTGTGAAGACAAGTATTGTATTAAGTTAGTGTTTAAAAAGGAGGCAGATATAGCTAATCATACCTTTTCAAGGATAGATGCCAAAAAATTCTGATTCCTCTTTGTCCTGGGTTCATCTGGGATAGGGTTAATTTTCACAAGAACCATCCTCTGCTGCCCAAAAGGCAAAACTTGTGAGTTGTGATGAAAAGAGTTTAACTGAACGGCAAAGGGAAAAGAAAATAACAACAAAAATACTGATAAAAAGAACATATAGCATGCAATGTTCTCACCGCCATATACTCAGCTTGCTCCTAAGTAGCAAATCCCCTTCCTTCAGCCAGCTCCCCACTTAAATACTGAGCATGACATCACGTGGTGTAGAATATACCATTTAGCTGGCTGGTTTGGGTCAGCCCAACCAGCTTCTTGTGAAAATTAACTCTACCCCAGCTGAACCCAGGACACTGTTAAAAATAGATCTACATTTATAAGAATGCACACAAAGAAAAGGAGATTTCTGAAGGGTTCATGGTTTCACATGTCACCTTTTTTACAAGTGAAACATCACAGAATCACAGAATGTTAGGGGTTGGAAGGGACCTCTTTGGGTCATCTAGGCCAACCCCCCATCGACATTACCCATCTGATTTTCAGTTTCACCCTGCATACTTGACTGACATGAGCACATCTTTCTTACCAGCAGCACAGCAGAACCAGCATACCAGTGAAAGGGATTCTTTTCAGCTACACGCCTCGCCGGCACTGTTATGGGTGAGGCTTCTGCTGCAGCGTGGCTGGTCCTTGGGGTGCGAGAGGGGGCAGGAACCACCCAGCCCGGTCCTTAGTGTTGCAGCGTGGAGTTTGCAGAATGGGCTCTTCGAAAATGATGTTTGACTTGTAAACGGAACCTGTTTGGTACAAAAGGCACAGAAAGGCACTTCCACACAGCCTCGCAATGCAATTTTTGCTGTCCAGTTCAGAAACTTGTGATTCATCTGCTTTGTCTCAAAGAGCTGACAGTGTACCTGAGAAATTGTAGGTATTTCCAAGTTTCCAAGACTATGAAGAGGAATAAAATGCATATGAAGTCCTAGTAGCCTGTAGCCAAGAAAATGTTTTTGTATTTTATTATATTTTATTATTTTTATTATTTTATATTGGTTTTTATTATTTTCATTATTTTTATTATTTTATCTTATCATATTCTATTCTATTCTATTCTATTCTATTCTATTCTATTCTATTCTATTCTATTCTATTCTATTTACTTTGTTTATTTTATTTCTTTTTTTTCCACTTTTATTTTTTACTCAAATGAGGATGCTCAAGTGAGTCTTGGAGGGAAAAAAATCATCACCTGAGTTACAGGCAAATGTAATTTATTGGAAAAAATGGAGAATGTAAGCCACATACAGAAAACACAGAGAATTTAAAGCAATAGGGATCATAGTGTAGCCCAAATATCAAACAATTGGAAAATGTGTCAGAGATTTCTAATATGATCTGGAGCAAGGAACCTTTAGGAAGGAGACTGTCTTGATTAAACAATGAATAAATCAAATGCATGTATTTCCCCGCTGTTTCGTTGTGTGCAGGAGATACTGTAAGTCCTAGACCATTTCAGAAGTTTGGGCACACCATTGATTCACTTGGGTTTTGTGATGAGGCCAAAAAGAAAAAGAAAGAAAGAGCCTGGGAAACCCTATAACTGTCCAGTCTCACTGGTTTTGTTACTGCGCCAAAATAAGAGGTCAGGGCATAAAAGGACTAGAAAAGCTCACTTGCCATAGATTTTACATAACGAGTTCCCAGCTTCTCTCATTCAGCCTGTGCCCAGTTCTGCAACCAAGACAGCATAGAGAGCAGATTTCAGCTATAGAGATGTCAGTGGGAGAGCTTGTTTTCATTCGGTAAATTGCAATAAAGTAAGGGAATGCTTGGGGGGACAGGGGAGGAGGAAGCAGAACTGAAAATGCTGAAAAGAATCTCTCAAAAAGTCCTGAAATATTCCTTCCTCTTCTCCACAGCTTGCTCAGAAAGGTGTGGGTTTGGCAAAGTAGCCTCTGCTGCTTCCAGTTAAGGTATGTTTAAGGATATCTTTTTATATTAAAAAGCTATTAAGCATGGTTTCCAAAGAATCAGGCTCTTCAGCTGCACTTTGGAGTCTCACCTAGGGCCAGCCCACTTTCCAGGGGTGGCCCTCACAGCTCCTGTCGCTGTGCCTGGCAGCAGCTGTTGCTCAACCCACCTGAAAAAGTTTTCCTGCTTCCTCCAGCCTGCGGATTGAGTCGCCTAATGTATGTCAGCTTAAGTTGAGAATTTAGGTCTTCACATCACTTTTAAGTAAGGCAGACAATAAATTGTGAGCCCGATTCTGCCTGGTACCAGCCCTTCCGTTATGGGAGTCTTTGTGTGCCGAGGCAGCGCAGTGCCCAGGACCTGCTGGAGACAGCTGAAAAGCCGCCGGGAGAAACGGGAGACGGGAGTTTGTCAGCAGCATGGCTGAGACACATAACAATTTTGTTGAACTTTGGTTCTGTGTTTGTGTTTTCCCTGCTATTCAGGAGGACCTGCAGGGATCACGAGGATTTTGGGAAACATCATCCTCCCTCGGAGCTGAGCTTTTGCTGTGCTGCGGTCTTCGAGTACTTTCATCAGAGATACAATAGCAAAGCAGCAATTTCTTATTCTGCACTGTCACCTCTGGGCACAATTAACATTTCCCCTTCTCATTAGAGGTTCTCCCTCTGTCCCTTTCATGTTTTGCTTTTTTTTTTTTCTTTTTTCTTTTTAAGAGAATAGCGGAAGTCACAGCAAAGGTGACAGCTGGTGTCGATGGCTTGGAGTACATTATAGGTGGTTAACACCACCACTTCCTTGAAAGCAGAGAGATGTTGCAAACCCTTGCCCACATGCCCCCCTCCCAGGTTCCCCACCAAGGAACCTCCCCCCCCAAGAACCTGTGGCCGTACCCGTGATCAGAAGCAGGCGCAGCTGGCCAAACTGCAGACCCATAGACCTGACAGCTTTCTATCCTGGGCAAGATAAAGAAGCAAAATCCATGCAAAAGGTAAACCTGCAGTCCCTGCAAGTAGCTTAGGTTCCTTTGGAATAATGTCGTGGCTCTGCAATATGCTAATAAAACTTTTATGTGCCTACATAGCATACGATACCTTTGCATATACAATGCTACCACATTAATTCCCTGCTATAGCCAGAGATGACCACAAGGTTAATCTAAGTTCCGTCTATACATCCTGAACCAACAGATCATAGAATCATAAATGGTTTGGGTTGGAAGGGACCTTAAAGATCATCTGGTTCCAATGCCCCTGCCGTGGGCAGGGACACCTTCCACTAGACCAGGTTGCTAAACAGATGGGAACTCTTTATTTAGAGAGTGTATATTTTAATACACATTTAAGATCTTTAAAGTCAAATGCGGGACTTACGCTAAGTAGCTCCCACTGCCATTGTTGAGAAACATTTCGCTGAATGTTGCGACTCACATATATACATTGTGTGCGTGCATGTGCATTTATAAAACACGTGCATGCATTTATACATGCATTTGTGCAAGTCTGTAGGGAGGGAACTCCTATGTGGTTGAACTCAGCTCTCTGAACACGCATTTTTTCTCGCATGAATTATAACTCATAATCATTCCGAAAACATAAAAATTTGTCTCTGTGCGTGTCTGCTTTTATCAAGAATTAGGTCATTCAATAGGCAGATGATAGTATGCCAACATCTAGTTTTTTTTACCCAAGTAACTAGCTTGGGAAAATGATACCTTTAGCATTTAATATCCTGCTGACATGCATTTACAATCCACCAAGTGTTGATTTAAATCTCTGTGTGCTGAAACACTCAGAGAAACCTGCTCTGCTCCTACACCTTATGTCCAGAATGCTCTTTCTTGAATGCAAATTATATGGGACACTTGAAATTTGCAAATCTTGGGAAATGAGCAGTATTGGGAGGTTCTGTGGAAACTGTGGTTTCTGCAAGGAATTTAAGGAAAAAATCTAACATAAGAGGAATTTCTGCATGAAAAGAACAAGACAGACATTTGTGCACAGATGGTGACTGACAGTACTATACTCTCAGGCAGGCTTATTAGTGCTGCCTCAGTGTCACGATAACATAGATGTGCTGGACTGGAGCTGGCTTACACTTGACAGCTGAGAGTGAACCGGTAATTGATCTCACCCATTTGCGCTGACATACTTAAAAGAGGGTGGGAAGTTGTATGTGAGAATACAGAGGAAAGGAAGCAACAATTATATATATTAAAAAGTAAAAGTTATAATCGTGGCCTTGAGATTTTTCCCTTTCTTTCTGTAAGGACTCTTTCCTCTCTCTCAGGGTTGTTAATCAACCACATCACTTTCTGAAGACAAACAGAAGGCGGCAACATAGTCTGTATCAATACAGCCTCCACGTTATCAGTAGCCTCCACAGAGCTGTAGAAAAAGTTGCTGTGGTAGTAGGAGATAAATCCTGAGGGTCTCTAGCAGCCAGGTAAACTGGAAATGGTCACAAGGGTTGGCAGGACCTCAGGAAGGGCGCAGGGAACACGGCCCTGGGTACCAGGTGGTGCAGCCTTGGTGTTTGGGAGAAGGCAGGAGCTTGCATACAGAGATTGGATCCACTGCTTCTGCAGAACCCTCCAGTTGAACATCACTTTATTTAGGGCTACTGCACCAAAATAAAATAGCTTCTCTTTATTTGGACTCAGAATAAAATGAGGCAACAAGATTCTCACCCTGTCTCTGTCTGCTTTCCTCTGTACAAAAGGAACCGGAAGGGCACTTTCCCCTGGTCAGACTGCCTGGCACTGGTTTTATGCTGAGGCAGTGCCTGGGCAGGCTTGACAGATGCACAGTGTTTTGAAACAGAGCTTGCATTCTTAAGGCTGCTAGCTGCCCAGAACAGAGCTGAATGATGCACTCCTCGGCTGGAACAAAGCTGGGAAGTCCTCGGCTTCCTCCCAGCCATTGGAAATAAATCATAAAGAAAGGCCATGATCATCCTAGGAGTTAAAATCCATACTAAAACCTAATTTCTAAATGTGGCTATTTATCCATAGAGCGCAATGATTTTAGCAGAAGCCATGTGGTATAACTACCTTGCGTTTACAGGACCACTTTACCAGCAGGGAAACTGAGGCAGAGAGCAGCTCAAGTTTGTGCAGCAATTCTGTGAAGTTAGAGAACTCAGAAGAGGATCCAGGTCTCTGGTGTCCAAGTCTGTTATCCCAGCCGCAAACAGAGCTACCTCTAACATACAAGAAATCTGTGGGACTTGCTGCAATTAGCTACAGCACCAAGAACTTAACAGTTCTCCCCCAAAACAGGTATTTTTATGAATACCAAATTTAATCTAAGACATCTTCATTAAGCTAAATGATACGACTGTTTCCTCCGCTCACCCACATATACATATTTCAGAATGCAAATCAGTCCCAGGTATCTGGGGTTATGGACCGACTCCCTTTGCTGAGTCAGTCAGTTATACTCCCTGGTACTCTGTGTTCCTGCCCTGTCCTCAGAACTGTAAATGATACAGCACAAGCGCATCTGTATTTTTTATGAAGTGTAATAATTTATGGTCTGACTTCAGACGTTAGGTTCTGAGGCCAGATTCATTTAGTTGGGAAAGCATCGCAGTAGGACACAGAGCTGATAAATAGGTATTAACACTACAGTTAAAAATACTTATCTGATGCATTGTTAGCCTGAAGGCACATACATCACATATATATAACCTACATATACAACACAAAGCTCTATTAACATATTTTCCTCTCACACTTTTGCAAAGTGTCATGCTGTAATTTTCATCAAAATTCAAACTACATTTAAAATTAAGGCAGTGATCTCCAATGACACATCACCAAGATAGAGCAGCCTGAGGCAGGAGTAGCTCCAATATATTTGGCCTTTTAGGGGAGTTACACCAGAGGACATTTCAAGAGGATGCGCCGTGTTTGATTGCACTGTGGCTGCACACCTCTGGCTTCCAGCAAGCAACAGTTTACCAGCAGTTTTAGAAGAGATGGGCGTAATGACTGTGTCTGAGCTTGGCAAGCCAAATCCTACATGGGCTGAGGACATTGTCTTATGTGGGCAAATTATATCAGAATTTGAGAGTGCTCACCTATGCAGTTCATTTTTTAATTTATTTTTATGGAATTTATTTATTAATGAAAATATTCTCACTTTATTATTAAAGTAATTTAATGTTACTTAATAGTGATTAATTTTAGAAGAAAGGCAAATATGGAACATTATTTTCAGAAAATCAAATTTTTGTTTCAGGAGGGAAGCAAAACTGTCTGGTGTTCGGAAGAGACAAATCAGCCAAGGGAGCACTCTCCTCCCGCTCCAGCCCTCCCACAGACTCGCTGTAATCCCTTTACATCACACTTGACTTGCCCTGATAACCAACCTGCATTAGAGAAGAGATCTTCACATGAAGAAATGTTCATAACTAAAAAGCATTTTCTGTAATGAAGCCCCTCAAAAGAGGTTCTTCACGCTGCAGCTGATCTTTAGTGTAAGTGTAATTGCACCGAATGTTATGGAGTGTATTTTCATTCCTCTTCTGCACACGTTCAATATGATTTTCTGAGTAAAACAAACATCTGTGCACAGTTGTGGAGGTAGGATTTTACACTAGTTACAGCGGATGACCTTCAGTTTTTGTTTTCACCTAGCAGTCTTATAATATATAAGCCAAGTTACAACCCAACCTCACACTTTAACCTTTTAAAATTTATTTTTAAAAATAGAGGTTATCTTTTATGCTGCAAATTATGCCTTTATCTCTTATAATCCCATAAGTCAGATATCACAGTCCCACTTCAATTATGCTAAACTCTTATGTTAATTTTAAATCATGTAACTTAATTCCTGGCAAAGCAGGCTGGTGATTTTCAAAATGTGGTTAATGAGGCAAAGTACAATCTAGATTCTGCTACTGAGATCATCTGATTCCCTTAAGTCGCTGAAGATGACTATGGAGAGGCTGCTCTTTACAAAAGTCTGGGTTAGATTCTCAAAAAATGAATTTTTAAGTGCAGTTAGGGGCTACGAAATTTGAGGTTGAGCATACAAAGAAATTAAATTAATTTCACCAGAGCCGTAGAATAACAGTGCAGCTAAAACAATTACGCTTCTGTGCACATACATGCTTTAAAGGCCTTAAGTATTGTCCTCCCCTTTTAAATCACAAATGCAAACTCTACCAGATTTTCAAGATGACAATCCAGGGACCCGATGTCTATGTCCATGGATGCATGCAAATCAATGTCATTATCCCTTGCATTTGCAGAAGGCACACATTTGCTAATAACTTCTTTCACCCCCACCCTTGACTCAGACAATAGCTTTATCTAAGACTAGTCAGTAAATGAAATCTTATGGGATTGTACAGCTTTTTCGGTACAATTACATCCTCCCCCCTGAAAAATCTCTTTCATTCCCCAATCAGATGCTTTAGTATGTCACTAAAGCAAGCTCAAGGTTAAGCTTAAGTTTTTCAGAAACTTTGTAATTTACTGCCATTTATTTCTCTAAATTAAAGAATTCATACAAAACTCATATAAATTGATCTCTATTCTTTATTAGCATGTTAAACTTTTTTCCCTCATATGTTTTTTGGAATATATTGGTACATAAACCATTTTTTGTCTGTTAATTAGCAATTAATGAACACAAAACCACAACAGACAAGACAAAGAAAATGTGCAGACATCAAAAGGCTGGCCTACATTTATTTTTTATTTAACGTCTTCAGTGGCCTCCCTACAAGGCAAGAGAGATTCATTCAGGATTTGAGGTGGGAATCAATACTTACAAGAGCATGGAATCTAGAGAGCTCTGCTGCATCAGTGGAAAAGATGCTTTTTATGTCAAGGTCAAATCTAAGTGAAATCTATCCAGTTTTCACATGAGTTAGGAAGTTGGAGGACACAAAATCAAAACTCCAGCAGGAGCTGCTCTTTAATGTCCTAATGCACAGCCCCCCCTTGAGAGCAGCAGTCATGAAAGCGCATGGCCAGATAAAAAAAACAAACACGGTCATGCTTGCAAGACACATGGGAACTCAATAATAGCCATTAACCGGCATGGTGCACAGCACTGGAGTGGCAGTGAACCGGTGCCCAGCATGGTAGTGGCTGCAAGGAATCACATCTCCAGCATGGTGCCCCAGGCTGAGCAGTGCAGCTCCAGGATGGAGCCCGCAGGAAAAAGGAGGGCTTTCTGCCAGGGAAGGTGGGAGTCAGACACCGCATCTTGAGTGTAAAGGAGGAGATTTGGGGACATGTTGTTGACCTGAGGAAAGGCATGCATCGAGGCAGGTCAGTTGTTGGATACCCTGTCCCAAACACTTCTGGTGTTAACACCTGTGGATCCATCTAGGCACAGCAGCAGCTCACAGACGTAACGGTGTGTGCGTTTACCTGTCTGAGGCACCCCTGCACCTCTCCACACCTCACGGTGATCATGGCTTATGGGCTTTTTCCTTCTCCTCCTCTTTGCTCCACGTCCTCAGGGAAGGGGCTGGCTCTGGCTATGGGTGGTAACCACACACATCACCACCTCTGCCTTGGGCTGCCCAGTGTGCTTTTACCTTTCCTCCTGAGAGCGGCTCATCCTGCCACAAGGAAAGAAGGGCAGAGCCTGCTCGGTTACACACTGGCACCGCGAAGGCTGGAGGTGGCTTCTTTCCCCTTCTGAGGAGAAAATTGAGGGAGAAACAAGCAGCGAGAGTGCGTAGGAAATGGCCTCTCCTTTGAGCAGGGTCCCACAGTTATTGCTGTGGAAGGACTGTAGCCGTACATCTACTTGAGATGAGGGAAAGGACACCAATAGCACTAGTCATGAGCAGTGGTTGGGAACAGAGGAAAAGGGCATCTGAACACAAGTCTCCTTCTCTGGAGATATTCAAAACCCACCTGGATGTGGTCCTGTGCAGCCTGCTCTAGGTGACCCTGCTTTGGCAGGGGGGGTTGGATTAGGTGATGCCCAGAGGTCCCTTCCAACCCCAACCATTCTGTGAATTCTGTGACATTTTACTTGCATCGGTTTTCTGCCAGGTTCCTTCCCTATTCTACAACTTAAGATACTGGAGCAAGATACCCCAAACCACTCCAGGAAGCAAAGAATAAGTGTCATCTTTATTTTGGAAAGGCATAGGGATTTCTCCCTATCCATTTTGCAGACATTTCTCCTCTTCCTGGGACACCCTGGCCACCCATACTATGACACCATGTGCAACCGCAGGTTGCAGGAACAACGACATGCATTGGTCAGACAGGGCTTGTGGGAGAAGAGGGAAGAGGAGGAGAGAAGGTACTTTTTCCTTTTATAACCAAGACTGTGGGACTCTGGACATAACTGCCTCTAGGGCGAATCACCAATACCCATCCCACCACACAACACTGCAGCATTCACCTCCTCCAGGGTCTGCTGGCTGCTGACAAGGCAGGAAGGACAGCAAAACACAGGTGACTTCAGGAAGCTCTGGAGACAAAACCAGTCCGTGGATTTGGGAGGGAATGGGCATACACACCTTCTGTGCAACAAACTGCCGGGAGCTGGACTGAAGATCAGACACTGGCACTTCAAGAGCGGTTACAGTAGTTGCAGTGAAGTTGCTTCTCAGTACAGACCTTATAACTTCCCATGGCTACCAGGGACTTTGCCCTGTCAATAAAGATGAAGACTATCTTGAATATTGGGACCACATTATGCATTATGTGGTTGACTGCACTTTAAATTGTTAATTTTAATGTACATGGCAGTTCTCTGAAAGGAGGGTCATGTTTGTCAACTCTAGTGCATCAGTCAAAACAGGGTAGTGGACCATGACTTCAGATTGCAGGCTTACCCAGACTTAACTCTGCTTAACAGTTGAGTTGCTGTGTTATTCATAGTTTTACACATTTGTATTCAAGAACATCCTTCAATAAAAACCAATCAGGTCTAAAACCAGCTACAGTCTAGTGGCAGAGAAACAACCAAGCCTTGCAACGGAGAATGCTGCAAACATTTTAGAAAACTAGCCAATGCTTCTTTATTTAATAAGTGATGAAAAGTAAAAAATACATTCAAAAATAGTTTCAAAAACAATTTCTAAAGCAGACACACCAAAAAAGAATCATGCTACTCTAAACGCTTATTTCTTAAATCATTATAAGAACATTAGCTAAGCTAATGCAACAGCTGGCTGCGCTACCGCTTCCACAGTATAATCCATAATGGTAAAAGCAGCTTTTTCAGGCATTTTAGTGCAATTTATGCTGTTTACAGGTCTTTTTTTTGTGCATTTTCCTATAATTTAATGTCAATTGATGTCACTCTAGCTTGTAAAATCCCCACTAAGTCAAGACAACTGCACTTAGCAGTAACTTTGTTTCCTTTCAGAGCTAATATCAAAGTAGTTGTTTTGAATCCCAAATTGATAAATACCTAATAGAAGCCTGAAGTTATTCAGGTGCTATACAATTGGTGATGTATAATTGAACATTAAGTAATCCAAGTAATAGAAGTCATAGGTCAGCTGTCTCTCCTCCTTAGACAATTCCTTTAAGTATTGCCTCACTACTTCTGCACTTGTTCTCTCATCAGAGGAATGTCTGTCTTTGAATTTAGGAAACTTCAGCTTGGCTGGAGCACCTACCAGCTGCAAAAAGTAATTGGCGTCTTCTTCCAGAGTTTCAAACTTTCCTATAAAATCATAGTTGATGAGGCAGGGATAGCAGAGCTTACTGACTTGCTCCCAATGAATGTCCATTCCTACTGGGCGATGGGAATCTAACAAATACTGGATAAACTCCTTGAACTTAACCCCTGATCCCGTTTTCATTGCCTCTTCATTTGCATTATGTCTATACTTCTTAATTATTGCCTTCCCAAAGACTGGATGGTAATAGCTGTTCGGATGTTCAAACTTATCCCTGAAGGCCGATACCAGTCTTTCCATAGGATCACGTACAAATATAGTCTTGGTGTACGTGTTCAAACGTGTGTATATCCCTTTTAGGTCATAACTGTCCAGTTTCCTTAGATGCTTTCCGTAGTGCACATCATCGTGGGAGATGTTGTGTGCTGAAGCAGCAAGTCCATTGAGCACCATGAGGACCCTTTTCCAATTGGAGCAGCCTGCTTTCGGCACTTCGCAGTACAGCACCTTGTGCCTGTCCTCCACATAAATTCTTGAGACCAGGTGCACGAGGTGGGTTCTCAGCTTCTTTCTGCTGTTGTATTTCTTACAGAAGTCATGCAGGAAGGACCTGCGCTTTTCCTGGGCACTATCCACATCCTTCCACTTGCCACCCTTGACTAGCGTCTTGTTTAAAGGGTGCAGGGCAGGAGGTAAATACACCCCTCTGAACTGGCTGAGAGGTGACTCGCTCATCTTCTGCTGGTCCGACAGTTGGTGCGCCAAGGAGGCAGCCACCACACCGAAAGGGTCTGCCTTGCCCCACCAGTTCCTGCTGCCTGAGGTGGCCATCTTGTGGTTACTGAGGCCAGGAGGAACACTCCTGCTCGATGCTGTTCTCCTCGGCATCCCTGGAGGTGGGAGTGTGAAATCCTGCAGACATGGAAAGAAGTAGAGCTTACAACGCAGCGACAGCCCAGCCCAGCCCATTCCCATTGCAACAGCAGCAAGGATGATGGTGCGTGCTCACGACAAAGCCACATTTAGTACTACGAAGTCTCTTTTGAACACTTGATCGATACATCTAATTTAGCAACAGGCTGGGCTAATTACCGAAATACATGCTTCTGGAGCTTACCTGTTAGCTCACAGTAGATCTTCCTATAAAAATAAATAGCTTAAGCCACCCTTTTTAAGAAATCAGAAGAGGTTCACACAGGAAGGCTGACAGTCCTGGTAGGGGTGGCCATGTGCTTTTCTCTACCGAACACATTTCCCCCTGCAACCACAGTGGCTGAGTTGCATGGACCCTAACAGCTCGCTGGAGCGCACCGGCACAGTCACACTAACAGCTGTCACATCTGCATCCACCGTGGTGACTTGGAGCAGGCCTTGTCCCCCAGTGGTGGCAGGGGTTGAACCTAGGGCTCCTTAATATCTGACATCAGTGAGTTTGAGTGGAGTGTAGCGACAGAAGAAACCCTCCCTCCAGAAATGTCCTGTTCCTGTCCCCCTTCAGATAGATCATGGATGTGGGATGCACTGGGCTGCATGCACATACAGGTGTTTGCTACACAGATGCCTGCACCTGAGCTAGCTGCTTTCACAGCTGGTAAGGCAAAATAGATGCCTTTAGAGCTTATTCCATCTGACTTATTTAAACATCAACATTAATGACATCAACTAACTAAACATCAACTAGTGACCCTGCAAAGAATGTGAAAAGATGAGACTTTCGCCCCAAACATCTCTTTTAATGTCCCCAGCCACCATGCAATCCACAAGCTGCAGAAACGGCAAAGCTCGGATCTGTGTTTTGCCATCAAATTCCTCAGGGTCTTGTATCATGTCAGTCGACTGAAGAGTTTCTTGCAGTATGGGTATTTCTACTCTTTCACTGCTGAGTGGATTCTTGTGTGTCTACTAAGGCTTGTAGGTTTTTTCTACTGTCAGCAGGCAAGCCTGCTGCACTGAGACATCTACACAGCTGCCTATTTTCATTACACTTCTGGAGGGGGCGGATGCTCGTCAGCATGGTTTTAAACGTCCTGTTGCAAATACCAGATATCCAAACAGCTAGATGGACACACATGCACAGACTGCCTGGCTGCTTTCGTAAGTCTAACTTTTTTGGAAACCTACATAGAAAGACTCTTCTGCCATAAACTGATTAAACATTCACTGGAAAGTTGATTTGTGGACTGGCAGACCATAAGTGTGGATTTGGGGGGATGGGAAAGTTCATAGGCCGACTCAAAGAAGGCTGTTAAAAATTCAGAGGAATAATGTAAGAAATGGTAATGCATGGAACACAGTTTGAATTCCACTTTGAAATAAAGCCTACGGAAAAACAAGCAGTTCCAAGAAAAGTTAGCCTATATTGCAGAGTCATAACCTCCAACAACAGAAACAAAACTGGGGGATCGGGCTATTCTATATTGCTGCAAATCACTGACGATCAGGTCTTTGTCTTCACTGAACCAAGTAAAATGACTTTTGTATTGGTGAAAGCAAATAAAAGAACAGAGCCATGCAGGACTTGTACATCTGTAAGTGAGGGCATGTTGGTGTTTCTACAGATGCAAAAGGATATTTGAATTCCTTCAGTTTGGTGTGGTCAGTTTTTCTAATATCATTTGTTTTTCTAATTCTCTTGTCTAATATTTCATTCTTTAAAACAAACGAAACACATATGCCTAGAGATTTATCCCTTCTGTCCTAGGACGGGAAGAAATCGGGAGCATAGTTAGTATGTAATAACAGAAGGTAGTACTAATAGTAAAGCATGGGATGCCTATGAGCCTAATGGGAATTTCAGCATCACAGAGAATGGCTACTTCCAAGTGCCACTGTAACACCACAGACTTACAAATAAATTAAATGCTTTGACCTTAAATGGAAAACCTGGAATTTAAAAAGGTGAAAATGAAAAATACAGGATGCATAGAAACCACCCACACAATACCAAGCTCAACAGAAGTAGGAATAAAGTTACACTACAATGCTAAAGTAACCAAAGACAGTAAACTCACCAGTGTGGCTCTGGGGAATTTTATATTTTAGAAGACAGTCTCCTGTGACAGGTGACTGTACCGGTGTTCCCCAATGCAGGGAAAATTCAAGAGAGGGCAGCAGTACCTCATGGCTTCCTATGGTATGTAATCTGAATGTAGCAGTCTCTTTCAGGAGATATTTCGGTGCAAAAACACTTCAACCATCTGAATTTCAAACTAGAGCCACTAAAATGAGCCCTACACTTCAGAGGCAAGTTCAGCCTTCTGAATTCAGCCTGCCATCCTGAACCAGTGGAAGATGGCTCGGTTTCACCAGGCCAGGAGGGAAAAGGACGGACCGAAAGGTGCGTGGTCTTCATTTTGTTCCATTCCAAACAGACTGCCTGTGATCCAGGACCATCCTAGGGGAATAACCCAAGGAGGTACAAGAAGATGATTGCATTTCTGTCTCAGAAACTGTGAATGCAGCTGTAGGAACCACTACTGAAGGATTTTTCATGGGATTAAAGACTTCAGAGAAGGAAGGGCAGAACTATTCAGAGAAATCTCAGGTAACAGCCTAAAGGAACAACATATGCACAGTGGGAGTCATTTGAAATGGGCTCCCTCCAAGCAAGATGAGGCAAAAGAAGAAAGAATCTGTCAGGAAAAGAAGCTCCAACCAGAAGGAAAAGAAAAAAAAAAGACCTAGGGGAAAAACAATGACATGGGAAGTTCTGAGGACAAAAAAATTATCTAAATATGTAAAATACTATTAGTTGCTTCCCCTCTCCACTTTCCCTTCTCATTGAGACACATATCCCATAGTGAATACAACAGTATTGGGTAATAAATGTTGTTATAAACTCCACGAGGGATAGTGTGCTTGCAGTAAATGCTGGCTGTAACTTCCTATATCTAAGAATGGGAATGTATAGTGATAATTTTCAAAGGCATAAATAGCTGTTACATCGCCATGGAAGTTTTTCAACTCAAAAAAAAAAAAAAAAGAGATCAAACCTTCCTATACAGTTGCCTGAGTAACTAGGTTAGTAGCTAGTAAAGGTGAGACGAATGCAGGGATGAAACAAGTTTTATTTTGATGAGAAATGTTTAACTACAAAGTTTTCTTGGGAAACTAGCAGAAATTGCTGAACAGATAGTGCCATATTTCTTAAGCAAAACTACCTGACAATTTGGCATATTTAGCTGCTACTGCTCTTATGTGCATGAGAGGGCTGGATTACACAAAGTGCCTGCTTTGGCTCCCTCTTGGTGCCAGTGACTTTTCAATGCCCATTTTATGACACTGTAAAGATCTGAACCTCTCCATGTTATGTTGATTTTTTTCACATGGGGAACAGGAAAAGAAGAAACTTACAAAAGCAACAAACATTCTTTAAAAAAAAACCTTGTCCATTATATCTCTGTTCCTAACAGTCCCACCTCACAAGCTGCTGAGCACCACTATTTTGGAAAACACCTGAACATATGCCAACAACAGGCAGCACGCAGGTAATCCCCTACCAGTCACTAACTCTGGATCCAGATTTTCCTATGCAAACAGTCATTAGCGAACTCGTTGAGACACGTGTCCACATGTAGCGACAGCCATTCATGGCTTTCTAAAGAGCAGCTACATTTGGGAACTAGCTGCCTGGCATGGGAGATGAAGTCCACAGTCACTTTGGATAGACACAAGGCTGTCCTTGAGACATGCTGACAACCTATGCAGCAGTTGTGTACATTTCGTCCGAGAATTAAAATCCAGTGAAGTGTTGCACCCTTGTCAGTAATCATGCAGAGTGCCTTGTTCTCCATTTGCATTAACGCATTCGAAAGGAAATTAAGAATCGGCCGTGAGTCCAATTTAGAAGAGCATGTGCATCGCCTCTGTCTCCCTCTAGCTAGGAAGGAACTGAAGATGTTTAAATTTGATTTAAAAATGAGTTTAAATACAAGGAAAAAAGGAAATTAACAGACTGTTAGTGTGGTGTTTGGCTACTGGCAGGCACCTCAGTGAAGCTGCTGAAACAAAAGGCATTTTTGAGTCATTAATGGTTTCATCGATTTTTTTGACATTTTTATTGCTGGAGATGCCCTGCTCCTCCCGATCCACAAAAGGATTTATCATCACTGTAAAAATAAGTAGCCAATACCTTCTTTTACACACATTGAAGCTGTCCTTTCCTCTAATACCTCCACAAGCCACTGGGGTAGAAGAGATTGACTATTGCACAGAATGGTTAAGACTCATCCAATTACGCTTTGTGGTGGTTTTACAATGCACGGGTGGGATCTCATCTAGACAGTTTGCAATTAGAGCAACCTGCCATGGAAAAGGATAATGATGTATTGGAAAGTATGATATTCCAGGGCTCATTTACAAAGATTTAATGGCCTACCATGCAGACAGTGCTGTGTTTCCTGAATGCTTTAGTGCTGGATCTTCATTTTTACTAACAAGAATAATAAAACTAAGTGAGCCCAACAGAGAACATAGGACAAAGGATAGTGGAGGAAAGAATTATTCTGTTTTATCGTGCTTTTCTGTGGTGCCAGATAATTACAACTACATTGTAAGTATCAGTAATGTATGGTTTGTTTCTCAACATCTAGCTAGTACATTTTCTGTGCTAAAACACGCTTCCTAAAATAGTCCTGTAAGATGCTTCTTAGGAGCAACTGCATGAATCACCTGGGAACCTACTGTGCTCTGTGTTTTACTGTGGCTTGCACTTGGCTGTTGCAGGTTTGAGTGCCCTGAGGACCCTTTCAGCACTATTACACTAAATAGCTAATACAGGTTCAGGGGGCAATGGGCACAAACTGAGGCACAGGAAGTTCCATCTGAACATGAGGAAGAACTTCTTCCCTCTGAGGGTGACGGAGCAATGGAACAGGCTGCCCAAGGAGGTTGTGGAGTCTCCTTCTCTGGAGATATTCAAGACCCGCCTGGACAAGGTCCTGTGCAGCCTGCTGTAGGAGACCCTGCTTC
>Ga0065711_1034051_pt1 | contig 24374 bp, 17 predicted proteins | sample Hoacrofraction12_FD_59098 | JGI IMG/M metagenome (GOLD analysis project Ga0065711, IMG submission 59098) | Hoatzin crop microbial communities from Cojedes, Venezuela - Epithelial fraction 12 v2 (version 2) | ecosystem: Host-associated > Birds > Digestive system > Esophagus > Crop | place...
TCTGAACATGAGGAAGAACTTCTTCCCTCTGAGGGTGACGGAGCCCTGGCACAGGCTGCCCAGGGAGGTTGTGGAGTCTCCTTCTCTGGAGATATTCAAGACCTGCCTGGACAAGGTCCTCTACAGCCTAGTGTAGGTGACCCTGCTTCGGCAGGAGGGTTGGACTAGATGACCCACAGAGGTCCCTTGCAACCCTGAACATTCTGTGACTCTGTGATTCTGTAACAGCAGGGGCAGTTCCCAGAAGAGGAGGGTCATCATGAAATGCATCAACAGCGCTGGCACCCTTCACCAGACCTGCAGAGTTAATTGCTCTCTCTAGTTCAGTATTTGATGTAAACTCCTCTAGGGCTTAATGAAGCTTGCTGGTACAGGAATGAGGAGGCTGCGCTCATGCAGCTATCACTGCCTGGACTGCACAGATTCTTTGAGTAAAACACAACTTCAGTCGTCAGTGATCTTAAGACGGCTTCTCTCTCAAATGCACGTGTGATGGTTATCTTCCACCAAGAGGATGCCATGTATGCTTCCAGCAACAGTTCAAATAGAGGTGCTGCGTCTCCCAACTTGAATTCATGACGAGCTAAGCATCATATTGTTATCAATAGCATTTCACAAAACCAGTACAACCCTATATTATCATGATATTCATATACACAGATATAATTTTGTCCTTACACATGCTTCTATACCTTTCAGAGCTGGTAGCTGAGGGGGGGATGTGGATATTTGAACAGAAAGGCTGTGTCCATTTCACAGGACTTATCTTCACTCCTCTACGTGGGCACTTGGAAACCAGAAAGTCCTCAGACTCAACAGATATAGCAAGATATTGATGAATAATAAGAATATTTCTTTTTAAGGGAACTTCAGGATTACGTGAGACAGCAAATAATGCCTTGAAGTTTTGCTCCATCCAGCTGGAAAGGCAGTAGGCTGGCATTGTCATCCATTCTGTGTCCAGCAACGGAACAATCCCCTCTGCCCCAGGGTCCTTGCCTCATTAGATGCAGGAACAGTGCAAGGAAGGTCAAGCAGCTACCAGGGCAATGCAGGCAGTGCAGTGAGTAATCAACAAAATTACAAGCCTCTGACCAGACTGGTGGGAGAAAGGAGATCGGAAAAGAAGTATACTACGGAGTCACAATTACTGAATCCTCTGAGGAGAAAATGGTGCAATTACATCAGTTTTCAGAAACACAGATTAAAATACTTATTAAAAAAAGGAAAGTCTAAGGTGCAAGGAAGCTGGCTGCGAATCAACTTCACAAGTATCAAATGGGAGAGATTTTCAGTTTCTCTGTGTACTGAATACAAACCAAAGCCTAGAGATTAAATGTCAACAAATGAAGGCAAAGCATTAATCTGTTGTGCCATATCACCTCAATCCCAAATCACTAACAAGCCACTATCTATCTTATCTCTCCTTCACTTATTGACAACCTCCATTTGTTTCATCAAGGAAAGGGACAATCCATTCAGGACTCCGCATACATCATCCTAAGCAGAAAGAAACACTTTGTAATAAATGGCAGCAAAGTGATTGACTTTGGGCACTATAAGCAGGCTGTGCCTTGTTTGGCACAAAAGTATGTAGTAGAAAAGTACAAAACACATTATTTTCTGCCCTTTGTGTATGCATCTCCCTCAAACATGCACATTCAACTCCTTCTTTGGAGAACAGCAGGAATTGTTCCTTTTTCATACCTTTAGAAAAGAGAACCAAGTCTGAGTCACTCTTTCGCAGTCCACACCAAAACACCCAACTGCTCCCATCACCTGTTGGGGAGAGCAGGCTTCGGTCTTTGCACCTTTGGGTAAAATTACGCAACCTCTAGGACAGCTCTCCTGGCATGCTGTGGCTTACAACAATATTTAATGGGACATGCATTTCAGGGAGAACAGGCTTTCAAGCACACAGCAGCGTCACGTAGAGCTAAAGAGCTGCATTTAAGAGCTTACCAAGAATCAAATTATCTTGAGGAACCCAGTACCTACATAAGGTTCCTCACAGGGAGACGAGACATTGTTCTTTATAATCATTATATTTTAAGGGGTAGAGGTACACAGTTTTGTATTCATGCATTTCATACTCATAGCTCACATTTTGTAAAAAGGTTTTGTGGTAACTAAGACATCTGCCCTAAACAGACAGAAGGTCATAAAATCAGCAAACTCAATAAAACTTACAAAATCTCCAAGTTTAGCTCCCTTTTAATCTGTAAGTTGCAACACAAGTATGTACAATAAGGAAGCAGAAAGGTTTTGTCAGCAAGAGCTTGCAAGATACCTGCACACAGATTATTTGCAGGTGAAACAAAAATGTCAAGGGATTGCTGTGTCTTGGCCACTGTCACTACAATAGGTGCGAGATTCCTCAATAGGAGAAATTAGGTATTAAAAGTCAAAGGAAAAAGATGCTGTGGTCATGGTGATATTTATAATGTAACCATTACATTTTGAAGTCAAACCTCCCTGAGATGTAAAGCCATTTTTGTTGCTTTACAGTACCAGCAGATTCATGCACACAGAGCTGCTACAATTCACCTTCTGTTTGTATTCAAAATGATTTCTACGTAATTGAAAGGTCCAAACCTCTTTTTTCTAATTGAAAGCTAAGATTTCTTGATGCATTTGTGTAACAAGATGATTCTCTGGCAAACATCAAGGCCAAAAACAAAATAAAAATATCACAAAGTACACAATATCCCTGGTACAGGTCACCACCAGAGACAGATAATAGACTTGATGAACCATTAGTCTGTTCCAGTGCGCCCGTACTCAGAGTCAGCAGGGAAGAAGTAGGGAGTGAAAGAAACACAATGCAGGTAAGAACGGAAAAGAGGAAAATGATGTAGGGAAGTCAGCAAAAAAGAGATGCTTCTCAGCGAGTTTCCCACTAACGTTTTATCTCAACATTATGGCTGAAAAGAAATACTTACACCTTGCCAGGTTAACTACTCTGCAAACAAATATACTGCAAGCTGGGCTGAGGAGATGTAAAATCAATGCTATAAACATGTGTCAATGCTAATATTGGCTCATATTTCTGGTGTTTACAGCATTTAACCTGCACCTCAGGGAAGTCAATAATTATTACATCAGTAATGAACATTACGGTCATTGCAGCAACAGCAACTAAGAAAATTTTCTAATTTTGTTATGACAAAGTCTGAAGAAGCATGACACTTTAAACTAAAACTGGACAGTTTGGCCAAAATTCTGCCCTGCCTACCTGCACACTTATCAAGTGTGATTTTTGTGCTGCATTTATTGCTGTAACTAGAACTGCAGAATTACTGAATTTAAAAAGAAAAGCCAGAGAACATGATGCCAGAAAGTTAACTAACAGTGAAGTTCTGATAAAAGCATTAGTCATAACAGAATAATCAGATAAAATCAGAAGGTGAATAAGTTGACTGGTAAATCTGAGGAAACGTAACATTCCTGGTGCTGAAAGAACAGCATAAATTACTTGCTAATGTAATGCAGTATTCACTCTCTAATGCATGACTGTACTAATATAAATGCAATATAATTAGTTAAAATAATAAAGTGACAAATCCTGTGTGTTTATCAGAAAATTTGTAAAAAGCAAGCAGATAAAAGTACCTTTACCTGGCAATATTTCAAGATTGTTCCAGTGTGTGCCAGACGTCCACAACAGTTTACATTCATGGAAAAGGGATGGACTGTGTTGATAAGCACAAAATCGGAGTGATATGAGCCTTGGCTTAGTCCTTAATGCTAAACTCTCTGTAAATGTGAAAGCTGGGCTCTGGAGATAACAGACAAATGTCATGTTTGAACAAACGATATTGGGAAAAACTAACTGGAGGTCCCAGAAACAGAACTACAGCCAGGGAGCAAAACCACGAGGGTAGTTACTTCCCAGATAGTATCCATACTTCATTCAGGACAAGATGGAGGAACACAGATTACAGACATCTCTATATTGCTCAGTCACGAAGAGAAAACCACTTTTAATGGAATTATAAAAGTTTGAGATACAGTAGGCATATTTAGGTCATCTAGGCCATCTTCCACCACTTCTGGAACTGAACTATGCCACGTGACAAGTGTCTCAGTACTTTGCTGAAATTAGTTTTAAATAAGAGGAAGAGGCTGGGAATATGCAAGAAGGAAATACAAGTATTCGTTTCACTGGCTTACACGAAATAATAACGTCAGCATAGCCAGTAACAGTTATACCAGCCAAGAGAGTTGTTGAGTATGGCCAGTATTATGCTACGCTTAACGGGACATGGGAGCTCAAATCAATGTACTCAAACTGTTTGTTCCTCACGGGTATCTTTTTCCGACATTATTCCAGACCTTATTTTCTGACACGCATTTCACTATTTAAATACTTACATAGGATCTTACTAGGCAACAAATTGATTCCTTTCTAGGTAGTTCCACTTTTTTTTTTTTGTCCATTTAATCAAATGTATAGGCACTCAAATACCTCCCAATTTTAGGAACAGAATTACAAAAAAAAACCAACCACAACAGCACAGAGCTAAATAATTTCCTGCTGGGCCCTGCCACTGATACTCTCTCACCACAGTTGCTGTTACGTTTACATTCAAATATACACATCTCAGTTTCTCAGCATTACCAAGGTTCTCATTACTCCAGAATCACCAATGCCTCTTTCTTCTATTTCTGGTACAATTTATTCATACAGTTATTTGTACACCACGTTAATCTCATCTTTCTTCATTTATTAAATAAGTCTGCATCCTTTCGAGCAATGTTTGATTTTCAGTACTAGTGACAAATGTACTAGAAAGCCATATATATATATGCACCCAGACACACCAACCATTCATCTGTCTTCCTGTGCAGTTAAAACTGTCAGATAGAGTAGAATTCACTTGTTTTGATATTTTGCCGTTCTAACTTTTCCTTCTCAAGTCTTAACTAAGACTCTATTTAATTCTGTTTAATCCTTTCTTCTTCTCTTCTGACCAGAAAAATTTTAAGGGACCATTCTAAAGTATTTTGTACCTAAAGTCTTAAAAAACCCCAGGTTAAACATAAGCAAATCAGGGCTTTATTTGGAAGCAGCTAACAGCCATAAAACCTCTTCTCTACAAATGTTTCCTAGTAAAGCCTGGAAGTTCAAATCAGCCCTAGACAACCATAATATCTTATACACTTCCTTAAAAAAATAATTCTGGGAAACATCATTAATCCTGTACTTTTTTGAAAAGCCCAGTTTTAAGGAAAGGAATCAAAAATAAGAAAATTTGGGAGTGACTGGCAGTAGCAAGACTTGGCAGAAGGCTCAAGAAGCAAACTAATGTTCACTCTTCACCAAAAGTTGAGAAGTGAAGTAGGATTTGTTCCTTGCTAGAGGTCAGCTTCAAAACAAAAGTAGCTCAGTAACTGGTAGACATAGAGAAACATTGCTCCAGTCAGCATACAGACATGTCACAACACAGGCTCTCAGAGAACTGAGATGAGAGAACAAGATTTAGAAAGAAAGTAAGAAAGGAGTTTTCAAGCTCAGAGCTAGCTGTATTTCTAGGTCCAAGGAAGGCAACATTAATACAACAGGAAAGTAACATCTGAGTTACTGGTTCAGGAAACTATGCATGCTAATGACCCAAATATGGCATTTATTAGAGCAAGCCATGCTGTGCCCGCTCCTGGCAGGGCAGGGCACCAAGCCCTTTGTGGCAGCACAGACACACACGTGCAGCTCTGTCTCCCTCACTCACCCGAGGGTGCAAGCACAGCACGAGCTGTGCCCACCCTGCAGGAGACCCAAGGAGTGCTGTGAGGTGCTCAGGGGGGTCTGGCAACTGCTGAAGAGATAACTTCAAAAGCAGCAAAAGTATCTGAAGATCCAAAGAAAAACATTCACCAACACTCAGCACAGCTGCTGTAGGATGAATGAGGTCTCAATTACTGTGTTTAGCAGAAGTCACACCAAGTCCTGACCCAAAAGAAAGGATTTCCCATTATCTCCTACACCAGCGGAAAGTTTTTTCCTACATCGCTGCAGTACATCTGCAACTGAATACAGGCGCTCATTTGTTTCATGCTTCGAAGTCGTAACCATGCACAGCATTGGAATAACAGAGACACAGCTTTCCTGTGCAATGTGTGCAGCAACTTCCACAAAACTTAAATACTGGGAAAGCATCCATTGTATCTGTTAGTAACGAGCTGGGAAGGAACGCAAAATGCGACAAAGCAGTTTGTGTGGGACCACCAGCAATCTCTGATAGGCGGAGAACCTTACATAAAAACTGCTGCTTCACAGACACTGGTGCTTACTAGAATTTAGGAAGAAATGTCAGAAAAATAAGCTAGTGCTAAAGTAAAGTAATTTAACTCAAAAAAGTGAAGCTTTTCATACAAAAAACATCCCAATTAATTTTGACTCATAATCCTTTCTCCCTTTTTTTCAATACCTTTCCAAAGGCAATCCCTATATAGGGTAATTGGTTCAGAATCACTATTGGAGAAAACTGCTTATAACAGTTTCTTATATTTCATTGCTTCACAGAGTCCTGTAATATCTATTTTAGCCCAGGACACAGGTAAATTTTGCTATTGTGAACAGCTGAGCAGAAAGCATACCATATGATTTATGAAATCTCCACTATGTCAAGGCTGGGTTTTGTTAACCCCATGTCGCTATGTCTGCTTCCCACTCCACCTGTTTAATTTGACTTCTTTAAATAATTGTAATAGAAGTGGAACTGCAGTCACCATGAAAAATTGATTTAAAGGACAAAAGCAGGTAAATCTTTATTAGCAACTCTAAATATCACCTCACAAGGTACCCTTAAATATACATAGTTGTAAATCTGCAACCATTTCTTCAGTAGCAAGTATAAAAGTCACAAGTTAGTTTTCCCATTTGCTATAGCTGTCATTAAATATTAAGGAGACAAAAACCTTGAAGCCACAGCCCACAAAAGACTAAGATCCCAGAGGGAAAACAGCAGAGAAATGGAGTGTCGGAAATTTGTGCACACTCTGTCGGAAGACCACCAGGTCTTTAGGCTGCACAACCAGTTGCTAATGACATAACATCACAGCAGACCATGGTGACAACCACAGAACAAAAAGCAAGAATAGGTTGTAATTGCTTTCTGCCAGACAAAGTTACAATCAAGACATACCATAGTGGTGTGTTTTAAGGCCAAAATTCCTAAAAATGACTGCATTCCAAAGTAAAACGTGTTTGATCCCAAACTTCATAAATCAGAGCTGTAGTTTTAGCTTGCATAGCATATTTACAGAAACAAGTATAGCTACACTAATCAAGACGATCTTTGATAGTGATAAATATGATTTAGAAAACATTACTCCTCTCATTCATGTTCCCAGTGTTGCATGTTGGTTTTCATTGCTGTGGACAGTTGTAGTGACCCTAAAGCTTTACTTGGAACAATACCATGGAAAAGATTCAGTTAAAAATCAGGGCAAATTTTCTGAACTGCTTTTTATGAAGGTATATTTAATCTCACATATTAAAAATTTAATACTACCAATTCCAACTCCTTGATTTAGTAATTCCAATAGAAAACAAACAGGACAAATTTAGCGGTTTCCCCCCTTTCATGCAGTTTAGAGAATTCCAACCCTGTAATTTAAGGTAAAGTTGTACCTTGAGAAAAAATATCCCGTGAAAGGTGGAATAATACGCAGGTGTGGCAGCACACTTTCGGATGCAACATGTGTAAATGAGCTCCTGCAGTGCTGCCATTCCCACTGCGCTTCCCACCTTCCTCATCACAGATTCAGGAAAAGGGAGAATACTAGAGCCACAGCCAAAACATTGCCGGCTTTCAGGCAGCACCCATTTCCAAAAAAGCCTTTGTAGATATACAGAGTCAAATGTTGGTTTAGGCAGCATTAAAATTGTTTTAGTTTAAGCCAGGAGTTAGGCCCAGAGGCAAATGCGATCTAAATTATAGTCTAATGTCACCATCGGTTTTAGTACTAGATTTGTCTGACTACAACTATGCAACTCTGAATGGGTAGAGGAGGACTCCACTGTGGAGATCGCAATTACCTTCTTGCTTGTGCATCTCTTGGATCCTTTGGGCATGTAAATTAAAAGAATAGTACTCGTCTCCCATTTTTCTTCTTTTGCTTTGCAACTCCGCAGCACTTGATAATTTTTAAATTGTATTTCTAACTCCAGTGAACTAATTTCTGCTTCTAGGTTAATGAAGGAAATGGAAAACCAGTTAAAAAACCCTGGTGGTACTGCAGAAGAAAAACCAAACTCTCTCTTGACCTCTTCCACTGCCTGAGCCAAATCAAGATGTTGACCATCACCACACCTCACCAACTGCTACTAGCACGTCTCAGCGTGCGCGGGTGCTCCCCTTCCAGAGCAGCTGTGTCCTTCCCCAGCTCCTCGCAGCTGACCACAGCTACCCCTGCATTACAATTCTCAGTTTGAAGTGTTGCATCTTTGCCACAGAGCGTACCACAGAGGTGTAGCATCCTGGAGCATCACATTTCTTTTCCTGAATTGGCAAAACCTATAACCTCTTTGAAGTTTGACCTTCGCTAATGGATCAAACTGGATTTTTACAGCTGCGGCTGTAGTTTCTGCCTCATTTTCTCTAATTAACACAAGGAAAAGGCAGACTCTGTCACACGTTTAACCAACTACTCATCATCTAACTGCCAATACTATCAGACCAACAGGGATGATGAGGGGAAGGAGAACGAGGTCACCTAAATCAATGAAAGTAGATCAAAAGAAGAGAAATTACTCAAAAAGCACTTATTGTGTAATCAAAAACAACAAAACTATAAGTATCATGCTCTGTCACACTCAAGATGAAGCTCATAACAAGAAAAAACAAACAATACACGTACACGTACACAGGTATGCCTCAAAGCTGACACCTTGACTTGGAAGAAGCAGGATAGAGCTCTGGGTTTTCAGACCTCAAGTGCAATGGGCTTTTCCATTTGTAAGTAATGAGGATTACTTTCAAATACAGCCCAGAACCAAGGCAACCGTTTTAGTTCTAGTAATTATAAATATTCCGAGTTTTTGCATAACCACAAAGTATTCATGAATTTCCATTTTTAATTGAAGACAATTATTCTCTAGTCACATTTTTTTAAAGTTCTATTCATCATAGTAGAAATAATACAAAGGGGTGTGAGCAACCAACTATACCTTGCAAGCAGAGCAACATCAGCCTATTGCATACTCAGTTTTTATTTTACATCAAGGACATCTGAGTAGGGAACGAATAAGAATTAGAAATATAAATATATTAGGAATATACAAAGAAAAACATAAACTCAGACAAGATTCAAAATTAGCATAATGGATTATTGGTTATTCCTGAAGCTGAGAACACAGAGCCATGAAAACAAAAATGTTGCGGAGGGTAAAGTTTAGGTATGAAAAGGCACAGGGGAAAGTGGAAGCAATGCAAAAAGCATCTCATTGAGGACCTTCCACTGTAGGCAAAGGCTTTAGAGGAATTCACACTTATCCCCTAATAATGAGAAAAAATTCCAAAGGAATAACAGAAATAAGACAGAATTCACATTTTACTTTAAACGTATAAGCTATAACCAAATTATTGAATTTTCATTTTTGTTACATTGTTTCTAGAGAAATCCCTGAGAGCAAAAATATATAAAAATATAAAATTTGTAAAAAATATAAATCCAGGAAACCACAATCCTTGAGGAAAGAATTTATCAGTAGCAAACAATAAAACAGCAGCATTTACTACTTTAATAAAAAATTACCATTTGCTTTGTTTTGTTGTTTCCAAGATGCTTATTTTCTTCTAAAGGAGCATTTGCATTAATCTTACCCAGCAGTCCATTGTTTCTATCCTGCAGTTAGCTAAACTTCTCTTGTGCTTGATAGTGTCACTGAAATTATATATGACAGTGCTGATACAGCTACTCACTTGCATGTTCAAGCCTGCATCAGTAATGAATATTTCTCAAGCTGCTTTGAGGCTCTGGTTATGAAAATAGAATGAAAATGTGATTACTGTCAGAGTAATACTGCCAGATTTCTTAATAAGACAATATTCTTTATTTTGTCTCAGACAAAATTTTACAAATAATACAAAAGCACGATTAACACTTAAATTAGGCTTTGCTGTATTACATTATAGATTAAAATTATGCAGATGTGTCCTCTTCCACCATCATTCACAAAAACTTTCTTCAGATATTATAATTTTGTTAATCTAGGTATAGGTGTCCAAGACAAAACCAGTAAAAAATAGATCAATAGTAATAATAGAATAGTTAGGGTTGGAAGGGACCTTTGAAGGCCATCTAGTCCAACTTTCCTTGCAATAAGCTGAGACACCTTCAACTCCATCAGGTTGCTCAGAGCCCTGTCCAACTTGACCTCAAATGTTTCCAGGGACGGGGCATCTACCACCTCTCTGGGCAACATGTGCCAGGATTTCACCACCCTCAATGTAAAAAATTTCATCCTCATACCTACGGTAAATCTACCCTCTTTCAGTTCAAAACCATTACCCCTTGTCCTGTCACAACAGGCCCTGCTAAAAAGATCATCTTCGGCTTTCTTATAAGCCCCTTTTAACAACTGAAATGCTGCCATAAAGTCTACCTGCAGCCTTCTTTTCTCCAGGCTGAACAGCCCCAACTCTCTCAGCCCTTCCTCGCAGGAGAGGTGCTCCAGCCCTCTTGATCATTTTTGTGGCCTCCTCTGGACCCACTCCAACAGCTCCATGTCTGCCCTGTGCTGAGAGTTCCAGAGCTGGATGCAGGAAACCAGGTGGGGTCTCACCAGAGTGGAGCAGAGGGACAGAATCCCTTCCCTTGAACCACTGGCCACGCTGCTTTGGATGCAGCCCAGGATATGGTTGGCCTTCTGGGCTGAAAGCGCACATGGTCTGCTCCTGTCCAGCTTTTCATGCACCAGTACCTCCAATTCCTTCACAGCAGGGCTGCTCTCCACCTCTTCATCCCCCACCTATATTGATACCATGGGTTGTCTTAACCCAGGTGCAGGACTCTGCCCTTGGCCTTGTTAAACCTCATGAGCTTCACAAGGTCCAGTTCTCCAGCTTGTCCAGGTCCATCTGAATGGCATCCCATCCCTCAGGCATGTCAACTGCACCACTCAGCTTGGTGTCATCTGCAAACTTGCTGAGGGTGCACTTGATCTCACTGTCCATGTCATTGATGAAGATATTAAACAGCACCGGTCCCAGTACAGACCCCTGAGGGACACCACCTGTCACCGGTTTCCATCTCGACATCGAGCCATTGACCACTACCCTATGGCTGCAACCATCCAACCATTTCCTCATCCACCAAACAGTTCACCCATCAAATCCATGTCTCCCCAATTTAGAGAGAAGGATGTTGTGGGGGACTGTGTCAAAGGCTTTACAGAAGTCCAGATAGATCACATCCATAGCTCTTCCCTTGTCCACTAATGCAGTCACTCCATCATAGAAAGCTACCAGGTTGGTCAGGCAGGACTTGCCCTTGGGGAAGCCATGCTGGCCATCTCCAATCACCTCCCTGCCCTCCACGTGCCTTACCATAGCTTCTAGGAGGATCTGTTCCATTATCTTCCCAGGCACAGAGGTGAGGCTGACAGGTCAGTAGTTCCCAGGGTCCTCCTTCCTACCCTTTTTGAAAATGGGCACAATGTTTCCTTTCTTCCAGTCACCAGGGACTTCACCTGACTGCTGTGACCTTTCAAATATCATGGGGAGTGTCTTGGCAACTACATCAGCCAGTTCCCTCAGGATCCTGGGATGCATCTCATCAGGTCCCATAGATTTGTGTATGTTCCGGTTCCTCAGGTGGTCATAAACCTGATCTTCTCTTACAGTAGGAGGGACTTTGCTCCCCCAGTCCCCATCTTGCGGTTCATCCACTCGAGAGTTTTGGGAAGAGATGTTGACAGTGAAGACTGAGACAAAAAGTTGTTGAGTACCTCAGCCTTCTCCTCATCTGTTGATACGAGGTTGCCATTCTTGCTCATCAGGGGGGTACGATTTCTTTGACCTTCCTTTTCTGGGTGGAGTACCTGTAGGAGCCCTCCTTGTTATTCTTAGCATCCCTATTGATGCCCTGGTTTGACAATGTATATTTTTCCTCGCTCCATCCCTAATCTTTCTTTAAGCACCCCCTCATGCCTTCTCCCCCATCCTCTCTCCAGAAAATTACCCAGATCTTCTTGTAGTCTCATAAGCAGAAACAAGCCCAAACTGAAACACATGACCTGAGCACCCATGATGTTTTGGCAAATTCAGAGTAGGATTTAGTTAATCAATGTATTTAATTTATTTTTAATATTATCCAATACATTACAAAAATAAGAGACATCTGCCTTGTTCAGAAAGACTCAGATTGCAATAAGAAACATGGCATAGGTCAGGCCTGAGGGGCACAACCAGAAATGCACGTGTGGAGCTGATTGTCTGCCTCCGCCACATCAGGTTTCAGTTATAATCCTACATCTCTCAATACATGACAGCTAAATTCTCTCGCAATATTCTTTTAAATGATATCACAATATTCCAGAGGTTCAAAAGGCTCTCTAAATCTCCCTTTTAAAAAGACACAGAGAGCAGAACATGTTGGTTGCCAAACCTTTATGTTTCAGCTATTATGAATTTTATATATCCGCTAGAAAATCCTTAGAAATACAATATATGCTAATATCATAACTGTCAGGTATTCTAGGTCACTTGTGTTGAATACTTCTATTTCACAGAAAACAATATAATAGTGAAATATGGGTCCACAATTTTGCGTGTTTATGCATATGTACATAAAGATATGGCTATTCACTTAAAGGGAGTATGTTACAGAAAATTCTCTAAAATACAATTTATGTCCAAATATGTGTCATATTTCTTACTGTGTTAGTGTGTTTTTTTCCCCAATCATTTCAACTGATTCTTTTTAATTTAATTTATTTTTAATTTTAGTTTAATTTTTTAAGAAGAGAGAAAAAAACCCTATGCGTCTTCAGTTACTTCATAATCCAGTAAATTCAAAATGCTTTAGAAGAGATGAAGGACGTTCAAAAAACAAAGTTTCAGCCTAGCTAGTCACATTTCATCACTGAGCTGCTCTGGAAGGGCCAATGCAGCACTAGAGAAAAGTACATGGGTCTGAAAAAATATGCAGGTTTCATTTTAGTTATGCAGTTAGTATCAACACAATATTTTAAGGAAAATCCATTTACTCAAACCAGTAAGAGAAAAATACTTTAATATATTGAGCCATTGCTTGAATGCATTTATTTCTTCTTTGCATACTTGTAATAATAGCTTTGAATGGCTAAATTAAGCTTTTTGACCCTACTGACAAACCTGCTGCCATTTTCTGCAAGCCTACCTTTCCATGTTTATGGGTCTCCAGAAATCTGGGCTTTACACTTTGCTGAAATAAGCAAAGAGATGACAAAAGGCCATCCTTCTCCAGTCTCCCAGTGTTAAGCGTAGTTGCTGGTGCAGAAAGACCAAAGACTTGAGGCTCATGGCTTTCTATCTCAGCAGAGTAGCACAGATCAGTAACAAACTGTTTGCACTTTCACTTAATAATTATCCAGATGAAGCTAGAGAGTACCACCTTAGTCACTGGGATAGGACCATCTGACTTGCCAACCACCTTCAATGAGTTTCAAGGAAAGATTGCCAGATCTTGCTCCACTGTCCAAGGCATAGTGATAAGAGGTCACTTGACTTCTCGTTAATTTTTGTGAGTACACGTGGTTTTCAGGCTGACGCAGTACTTGTCACTTCACAGTACTTTTAAAATTCTTCTACATTCCTTTCACTTGTTTGCAATATGTAAGTCAGAGAAGTAATAAATTTCTTTGTTATGGTTTTGGGCTATATGCTTGGCAGAGAACGTGGCGAGATGGAAGACAAGGTGAGCTAAGACAAGGACATTACCAGGGCAGCCCAATAACGCAAGTTCAAGTTATAGAGCTTGCATTATTCAGCCTGGTCTTAGGAGTGGTGATGATGTGTTTGAACCTTGTAAGGACATGGATATGAGATTTAGAAACACTGCCTAAATTTTTTTATTTTCCAAATATGAAGCTGTTTTGTTTTGTTTTCCAGCACTCCCACTTTCTTCGTTTTTCTTTCATTAACTTGCTAAACTTAGGTTCCATTCTCTTCCTTATTTGCCAAGTGTTTACATAAGTGTAGTTCCAGTAACATGTGAATTTTCTTTAGCTTCAGGAATCACTGTGCCATGTTTTAACAAGTGCAGAGAGAATTCAGCCAGGTTACCTGCCTGAGTTTCAATCAGAAGTCAATCCTAATGTTATGGCTGGAATTACTATGCTATTTACATTATTCCTTAGACAATTTACAAACAAATCACATGAAATCAAAGTAAAATTATTTTATAAAGCTATGTCAGATTTCTGATAGGATAGGTAAAGGATGGCCATTCAAGGCTCCTATATTTTTGAAAAAAAATGTACAATAAGAAATAAAGAGAGAAATAAAGAAGAAGAAATTACTGCAATTTTTCCATTGGCTTCTCAGAAATCAAATCAGAGAGTGTTGGTTCACACTGTTTTCAGATGATGAGGGAATCATGACTACACGGTCACTTGCTGGTATTTTTTCTCCATAATAATTATGAGAACAAGCATTATCAGCCCTCATATTTAATCAGACCACTTGAATTACAGCCCCAGATTACAATCAATAACTGCTGGCGACTGAGGTTATATGGATGTCATCAGTACACGTATCATGAGGAATCACTGTGACCTTCACCCCTCTGCCTCCAAATGATACCAAAATACTTTAAGGCAGATGTTGTTACGGTGGGAAAAGTTTGGTTTACTTCATGGCATTGAAAGACCAAGGAAAAAAACAAAACCAAAAATAACAGCAAAGGAGCAGTGAACAAAACCACCACATCCTATAAACTTCACCTCATATCTAAGAAAAATTCTCATCACTGTTTCTCAAAATATTTGATAATAAGTTCTTCTTATTAAACCATTTGATAGCAACTAGAAGCAAATGGCTTATTACATTAACTGCCATTATCCCACTGTTACTTTGTGCCTCTTGCATGTGCTGTTTTTATCCACCTATTGTCTCATCCTTATAAACATGGACTGTAAGACATTTAAAGAACATATGTTTTTGTGATATGTGCAGACCATGGCTAGAATCGCTAGGTCATGTTTTCTACCTGGCCAGCAGGTACCGCTGCCATACCACCATTAATAAAATCTAGGGAGGAAAAAAGCAACCTTGACCAATTATTGGAACAAGCTCATCAAAGGAAGAAAGATTTTCCAGGAGAGAAAGGCTGCTGTTACAGCTGGTGTCAGCAATATTAGGAAAGTGAGGGACCAAATGTTAGCTGGGACATTCCAAATGAATCCTGAATTATAAACCAAATGGTAATAAACAAAGCTATTTGTCAGTTGACCCCCCTTGGATGTTGTTAACAGGCAAACAGCATGCCCATAGCCTATGGCAACCCGCACACTCCCAGTGATAAAATCGTGACAGCTAACAGATGAATCCTTTCTGAATTCTATTAAATAAATTAATAATCTTAGCAACATCATTACAGCAAAACATCCATCTTCTGAAACAGCTGTTCCTCCACTGCTTGTTGCATTTATTTTCTGTGCTCTTGCCATGCCTTATGCAGTACAACTTAACTCACAGAGACTGAGCTTCAGCATATCAATGGCAGACCTATAAAAATTGATTATTTGCATTTTTATGCAGTTCCATCAGTTTGTGCAAAATAGAAGCTTCTACCTGAACCAAAAAATACGTCTAGCCACTCTGTCACTAAAGTAAGCAACAATAAAATTTGGCACTGTCTGATGAGAATCAAACTCAAACCCTAAAAAACAGAGAACTCTGTTTCATCTAAAACCCTTTTTGAATCTTTCAATTCAGCAACCATGATATTAAATTAATGTGCTCTTTTGCCATCTTTAGCTGACTACCTAATGCTAGACAAAACTTGTTGGAAGTTAAAGTCTGCTTTAAAATGTACCTACTTCTATCATATTGCTTCTGAGTTTGTTCCAGAGTTACAATCTGCATCTCTGTAACCTGAAAAGAAAAATGCTCCTAGCATTCTTAGGAGATCATTTCCAGAAGAACACAGCCAAGATGAGCAATAAACAGCTTAGGAAAGAGAAATGACAAAAAGGAAAAATACCACACTTCACATTGAGCCCAACGATCATTTCTCCAAGTCACCACCTCCATTTGAATTCACAGACTGGTGTACTGTTACTCTCTGTGGTACCTAAGCACTTGTATTTAATACCGGACCTGGGCAGTTTTGTTTTGCTTTACCCACTACATGCTCCTTCTAAAACTGCATGGAGAATTTAATTAAACACACTTTTCTATCTCAGACAAAATGATCATACATAGAAACCTTAGTAACGTTTGAATCATTAAAATAACATTTTACTTTTTGGTGACACCTCCTATACTATATGTAACCAAAGTAATACTTTGCAGAAGTTTCCCAAAGGAATAACAATGCACAAACCACAGCTGCTTTTTCTCCTAAGAGCTCTGACAATTTCTTTTGAGGCTCCTAGTACAGACAAGTATTTAGCATTAAATAAACATGCTTAGCATCAGACACAGCCTTATCTATTTCATCACCTACATGGGAAATAATGCTTATCTCATATGTATTCAATCTTGCAAATCAAAGGAGAGAGACACATAAGTTCATTTGCTCTGCTAGTCCTTCTATGCTGTGATTTCCATTTGCTATAGCAATAATTCTTCTCTTGTTTTTTAAAATCTTGCTTTTGCAGAAAAAGTTTCTCCTAATGGCGTAAGTTGTAGGGCTTCCATGTTTGATGTGTCAAAAATTCCTGTGTAGTTTAGATTTCCACTTACATACTTACACTACAAACCTCCATTAGAAATTTCATTCTAATGCAGAGTAGAATTTGCCTCAATGTTTTGTAACATAGTTTTCGTATTGTTCTCCCTTTCTCTGAACTAGCCTTGGAACATACTTCAGAACCTACTTTTGTCAGACACAAAATTAATTTAAGACTAACTTCTTTAAGTGCTATATGCCCTGCACGTGCACAGCAGTATTTAAATGGAGCTCAGGATTTACAGAAAGTTTCACATTTAGCAGATTTTTGTCCTATATTTAATTAATTTCTTTAAACTTTTCCTTCTCTACTGCAGCATTGCTGTTCTCTCAGCAGTTAAATTACCTAGAAAGTACAATACTGTGTACTGCAGAGATCATCTTAGTGGTATGGTTGCAACAGCACTAATGGTAGAAGCATCTCGGAGCTTTGGAAAAGCTTCAGCAGCTTTATCAAGATGAGGAATGTAAATGAACAAAATTTGTGTTCTGGATCTGGTTCTGCTACTGACTCAATGTCAAGATTAAATTCAGTTCCTCTCTTTGGGGCATGGGTATAAACTGAGGATAATCGTACTTACTCATCAACCAGAGAACATATAAAAAAATTGTGGCTGACAATGTACTTAGCATGGATTTTGCAGTGAGACTAATTTAAATTCAGATGAAAGAAGTAACACTTTACATGTCCTGAAAAGTCACATGATACAATTGCTGCATCATTATTTTATTTACATTTTCACTGTCTTGTCTGGATACCTCACACAGAAAGAAAAAATGTAGAAATAATATTTTGTGGAAAATAGAATTTTGTATAAGAAAACACTCTTACAAAGCTTACAAACCCAAAAGTCAAGAAAATGCAGGGTTATAGTATGCTGTAAGTAGATTGCTTACACATATATCTTTTTTCAATGATGGACACTGTTCAGGTTTTTTTTCGTATTAGGTATGTAACATACAGCAAGTGGCAAACATTTTTCTCTGAGCACCCTGCAAGAATGTTTGAACGATTTCCTACTCACTGCCTAAATAATAGAACTGAAAGAAACAATAAAATTTACTACACCTAATCATTTGAGATACTATGCCTACATAAACGCATTGTCATTACAGAGCTTCAAAGATCTTACAACAAGTATAAAAATAATTTAAGAGGTTTATATTGTTGGGAGAACACAGTTAAGCCTAGTCAGTTCCCATCTGCTCTAATTTATATCAGAATATCTATTCTTGTCTTGTATTTCTGTAAGATAATGTTAGTCTCATGCAAGGAAGCATTCCCAAGGGCTTCTTTTTCCACTATTCAGTGCTCCAATGTAACATTGGCTGTCAGGAGGACTACTTAACAAAGCATTATCATGTACAGATGCTGAGCTTAAATCTCCTTCCATCAAGTTTGAAATACCCCTTATCCACTCTTTTGGTTTCCTACCCACACCTGCAGTAGCATGGGAATTCCATTAGATAAATATATCATTAACTTTTTCCTGCTATTTCCCATATCCATGTTACTACGAAATCATTAGAAACAGACATCATCAGTCAAATGCAAAGCATGTGAAAGGTTTGAGACCTATACATACATTACACAGTCACAGATGAAAGATTTTAGTAAATTGCTAATTATCTATAGAGAATTTCAAAGCAACAAAGAGGAGAATGTTTAGTGCCCAAATCATATAAATAGTCCATCATCATATCAATATTTAACCACAAGGACACTCAAACCAAAGTTTGAATCACAGGCTTTTAAATAATTCTAAAAAGTCACAATTTCTTCCTGAAGACCACCATTGACTAGAAAAACCCTGCTGATAAACCTAGTTTACAGTTGTATTTTTAACAACAATAAAGACAGTTGTTTAACAAAGGAAGTTGCACATCTACAGCAGGAGTCAGGTACAACGTGGGGACCCTACACCAGAATTACACAGCTACAATGTCAGCTTCTACTTCACCCAAACTCCATGGTACTTCATTTTTTAGCTTAAACATCCTTACTTGTCCCCCTTAAGCTGTTCCACATAGTGGAAAAGATACCATGTGCCACAGTGCCCACAAGAGCATGGAGGGAGGAAGGTCTCCCTGATAGCTGGGAAAGGCAGTCCAGATCCTGCTTCAAGAACCCTTGCATGTTTTATTTAATGAAGTTTCAAAGTAGATTATGTATTTTACATAAAATATTAAAAAAACCCAAAATGGCTAGGAAACCCTTTTCATGAGGAAGAGCACTTTGTCTTCTTTCTTGAGCTCTCTATAAAAGCAAGGAGAAAGCCCTGCTTAGTCTTGCCTTCAAGAGGCAGAGCTGGTTTCAGTGGCCCTTTGCTCTCTGTCCTTCCTGTGTTCATTAAAAGTGACAGGGAGAGAGGCAGGAGTGAAAAGTATCAAGAGGGCTGCTTAAACTACCACAACACTTGAAAGCAGTGTTGAAATTCCAGCCTGATTCTTCCAAGCCCTTCTTAAGACGTGCTTAGGGAGCCAAACTGCTTAACACAGGGTCACGTAACCCACTCAGAAGTCAGGGACTGAGGAAGGAGGCATTCATGCTGAAGTCCTCCTTGGATCACGGCCAGAGTATTTTATAGTGGAAGATAAAATTTAATTAAGTTTCATAGGTTAAAAACATTTCCTCGCTGTTGTTGTCTGTCATAATGGTTTAGAAATGCATAATCAAGTCTCTTTTTCCCTTTCATCCACACATTTGTTATTAGATTACTGCCCTTGAGAGCTCAGCTGCAGATACAATTTTTTGTACTTTGAAGTGACTATTGAAACATTTATTCTGAGGAAGAAATAGACATATGGCACAAAACATGCAGCACAAAAAAATCACACAATACATGTAAAAAGATACATGAAAAAGAATGACATCTCACAAAACTGTGAAGGTACAATGTAGACATCTATTTAGTCACTGGGAATGAACACCATCACTTACAATAAATTAGCTTTATATAGGTTCAGTCAATCACAGGATTAACCCTTCTGAGCAGGTGAGAGCATTCAGGCTCTATCCAAGCGTAAACCTTTTCTTGGTTGGGAATATGGATGTTGAAAATTGGGTTTGAAAGGGGAAAATTCTGAATGATCTCTCCAAAATAGCCGTGGATTATGAAGGGAAATGGGCTGTCCCTGGTCTGACCCATTTTATGAGGATGCATGGTTGGACAGGAACGAGAAGTCCCAACTGCTGCAGAGCCACTGAATTGTCATCTCAACAACAGAGTGGCTCCTTCGAACATGGGGAGACAGTTCTGTGGGTTTAACTCTGCTTATTAACAAAAATAACACGTTATCTCAAGATAACAGCTCAGTCTGGGCAACAAAACAGCTGCATATATCCTACGCAGAGCCCTCTCTTCTCTTCGCATCAGTATGGCCCCTAATATCTCGCAAGGGCAGCCATGGTCACCCTCCAAATGTAGCTGATAGCATTACAAATGACAGGTCAATGATGGAGTGAATGGCAAATATTGTCCTCCAAATACATATGAATACCCCTTCTAAAGATTCAACACAGCCTTTTATTTGGGGCAAGAGGGCAGCCTTCTGCTGTATGAGACTTTAAAAGCACCACTGGTTACACAGGTTTGTTGAGTCTTGACTCTAGTAAGGAACAAAACAAAGATGAATCAAGAGGACCTTAACTAACCCGGGAGCCTGTCATTCATTTCAGCCCGCTCCTCTGCTCCCTACTGGAAAGTCTTGGCTGCCCGTGGAGCAGAGCGCGGAAGCTGGCCTTATTCATCTCCAGCTCCAGGAACAAAACTTAAGGAATGGCGCACTCCAGTAGTCTTGCCCTCCGCTTTAGAGAGTTCGCTCTCACCTGGCGCGTAGCTGCTCAGAAGGTAGTTTCTGCTGTCCCTCCCCCCATTATTATTGTAACAGGCTACAAAGTTTCCTGAATTCTTTTCAGTTCGCTGGTCTTTGGATCCAGCTTCTCATTCTGAAGAGATGAAAGTGGAAGAGTAAACCATTCAGCTCAGAAAGTGAAGTCTAAGTGGCCTAAACAGCAGGAGTTAATTAAATTCAAGAAACATCCAACCCAATTTGAAGTTCTATTCTGGCTGACCTGTCCTGGTGATCAGGTCATGCCGTACAAGAGCCAGCCGTTCAGGCTGGAATGGGAAGCAGAAAAGAAAGCTGACAGCACTCTAACGTGGCATCCAAAGCTCTACTCAAGAGACACTTTAATTCATATGGTACAGTATTAAAATGAAAGCAGTTGTGGGTGGATCAGTGATTACTACCTTATTTGTGTCGGTGGGGCTCATTTATCAAACGTACATGTGATTGATAGTATTTAGGAATGAGATTACTATTCATTACTGTATGAAGGCAAGGTATTCAACTCAATTTCATGTATCAGGCAAAGAGTGCCCCCAGCTGCCTTATCGCACCGTGTTCCAGCTAGGGCTGAGGCATCCAAGACAGGCACGAGACAGAGATAATCCAGATTGAACTGCACTGGCCCTGGAGCGGTCAACTAGCCCAGAGCATCTTAAAATTTGAGTCCATGTATTCACATTGTCCACCCAGGCAGTCTAAACTCAGAGCATCAGACTGCTCATAAATGTCACTGCTGCTCAGAGCAGGTGGCTTGGGGGCTCTCGTGGATCCACATTGACCTTGTAGCATCTTTTGCTCAAGATCGTTCATATGCGATCACCACAAGGCTGAGACGGGTTATAGGAGAGAGGTTGCCCACACTTGCTTTGAGGCAAGCTCTGAAGTAGTGATTTCTTTGCTCTGGTGCCATGAGGACATTCTCAAGAAGCTAGAGATGATTAGCAAATTTGGCTTTGGGTCTGACTTCAAAGCCATTCCTGCACCATGGGTTAGATGCAGCCTACGCTCCCACAGCTTCACTCCTTCTGCATTAGCAAAATCTAAGATGGAAGTGAAAACCCTTACACACTGTTTCTAATTTTGAAAATTTAAACCTGATTTATAGTATCAGCTGATTGAAGGTACCAGAATTTAAAAAAAATCCAGTAGACATTTTATACTATCATAATTTTGAAGTTTGAATTACAGACCTTAAAGTCCCTAAAAAGAACAAAACACAAATTTTGTTTTCTTGTTACTCAGAATGCAACTACAAACATTCAGCTATAAATTCTTTAACAGAACTGTCTGCAGTACAGGGTACAACAGCAGACATGTTCAGGTGCTCTTCCTAAAAGCCTTTGTCACACAATGTGCCTCCAGGCTCCACAACTTTTCTAGGTACCCACCAGTGCTTTCATGGACGTATAGGAAATAATCTAATTCCTACTGGGAGGTGCTGTTTCTCAGAAGAACGTGGCCTTTAGCATCCAGTTGTGTTACCTCCCATGAAAATATTAGGCTTCTCAAAAATTTAGTATCCATAACTCCCAGTTATAGCACACAGATGCACTGTTTTCTTTACTATTGTAATAAGGTGATATAGAAAATAAAGCAGAAAGACTAAGCCACTTATGCTTATTTGGAAGTAAATAATGTTACCTGCTTCTGTTTAACATGTTTAAGTCTTCTGTGTGGCATATTAAACTCCCTAGAATCAAATCAAACAGACATTTTTTTCCTACACAGCTTTAACTGCCTGCATAGTAAACTCTAGAATACCAGCAAGTAAAACTATACTTACAATTTTTTTGGAACAAATTCCGTCAAAAAGATGAGTGTAGCACAAGCAGCAAGTTATATGTAACCTCTTGTGATTTCCCAGACATACATACTAAAGTATAAGAGTGAAACACTAATGGCATTTCCAACTGCTTACACAGCATTAACCCACTATAGAGACAATATAATTGCCCACAAATCTCAATTCCTTTTCCATAGTGATGCGTGTAGCTAGTAACAAATTTTCCACAGTCTTCAACCTATTTTTTTCACTTAGTACCTGCAATATCATAAAAGCATTCAGCTGCAGGTGTAAATTCTGTTGCCCTTTATGCCTGCGGATCTGATGTCTGGTTTGTGTGCCTGCAATTCATTGCACTCACAAAATCTGGGCCAGAATCCTACAAGCCAGGTTGAGGTCCTCAAAAGTAAAAACTGTAATGGTCAGTCAGGCTTCTTAAAAAATCTGATAATTTATGTTCTCTGCAAGTCATGCAATAAACAGAAATTTCTATCATGCTCTAATTCATAGCGGAAGGGTCACACCTATACATATTGCACATTCAAACTCCTGGGGTTTTTGCCTCCACTGTTTTTTTACAATTTTGTCCAAACAATGATGCAGAGTAAGGGTATTTTGAACTTAGTGACACGTGTATTTCCTATAGTTCCACGGCTCTGTAGGAAGCTACATGCCTCTTAACCATTGCAAGAACTTCAATGCCGCTAATTCTAGCAACGTCCAGTCTTACAACAATCCTGCAGCCGAGATGTTTTTCCTCAGTGCTCTTCAATAAGGAGTAAATGTCTTGTACTTTTGATAAAAATAGTGAGAAAATATACAGTTGTAATGCTTTCTTCCATGTCTTACACTACTACGTTCTCCTGAACAACAAAATTGAAAAGAGAGGCAGCATTAAAGTATTCAGATACAATGCCTATATAAGGAGTATATAGACATCTTCAGATAAGAAACAGATAAAAAAATCAGTCCTTATGATCAAAGCATGTAAAACAATAATTATAAGCCTATATTACTTTTTATTTTCATTCACCAAAAAAATAGCTGCCTAAATAGTTAAAAAATAACATGATACATTGTTTTTTTAAGATGCCTAAGAATTTTACAGGAATTAGGAATCTCTCAGGAGAAGAGTTAACAGCTTCTTTCCAGTTTTGTTGGACAGGTGTCCAACTCATAAAAGCTACTTACAGTCCAAGTACAAAAATAGCTTTCTTTTGAAAATATTGAAGGGTCAAATATTACTGAGTTAACCCAACCTTTAAACCAAAGATATGTTTCTTTCTTCTCAGATTCATAGAAACATAGAATCATTAAGGTTGGCAAAGACCTCTAAGATCATCAAGTCCAACCATCAACCCAAGACCACCATGCCATGAAGTGCCATATCGACTTGTTTTCTGAACACCTCCAGGGATGGTGATTCCACTGCTTTCCCAGTAAGTCTGTTCCAACGCTTGACCACTCTTCCAGTAAAGAAATTTTTCCTAATATCCAATCTAAACCTCCCCTGACGCAACTTGAGGCTTCTCGGTTTTTGCTCTTATGTTCATTACCCTGTTACTTTAACCCACAATTACAAAAATGGCAATATTTTTTCATTGACAAAGCAGTAATTAAAAAAGTTTTAAAGTAAAACTAAAACTTTCCAGTGAATCCAGTGCTCAAAAAATGTGAAGATGTAGCACTTCGGGATATGGTTTAGTAGGCATGGGGGTGTTAGGTTGATAGTTGGACTTGATGATCTTAGAGATCTTTTCCAACCTATGGTTATATCCACAGAAATCTCCAAACCATTCAATATGCTTGCAGCTCGAAAAATCAACCTTTAGATGTATGACTGACACTATGAAGACTC
>Ga0065711_1034052_pt1 | contig 24374 bp, 11 predicted proteins | sample Hoacrofraction12_FD_59098 | JGI IMG/M metagenome (GOLD analysis project Ga0065711, IMG submission 59098) | Hoatzin crop microbial communities from Cojedes, Venezuela - Epithelial fraction 12 v2 (version 2) | ecosystem: Host-associated > Birds > Digestive system > Esophagus > Crop | place...
CATCAGCAAACTTGCTGAGGGTACATTCTAACTCTTCATCCAGGTCATTGATGAAGAAGTTAAACAAGACTGGGCCCAGTACTGACCCCTGAGGGACACCACTTGTTACCAGCCTCCAACTAGACTCAGCACCGCTGATGAGAACACTCTGACCTCTGCCATTCAGCCAGTTCTCAATCCACCTCACTTATAACTCATCTAACCCACACTTCCTCAGCTTCCCAATGAGGATGTTATGGGAGACAGTGGGAAAAGCCTTGCTGAGGTCAAGGTAGACAACATCCACTGCTCTCCTCTCATCTACCCAGCCAGTCATGTCATCGTAGAAAGCTACCAGATTGGTCAAGCATGGTTTCCCCTTGGTGAATCCATGTAGATTACTCCTGATAACCTTCTTTTCTCCACTTGCTTGATGATGACCTCCAGAATGAGTTCCTCCATCATCTTTCCCAGGATGGAGGTAAGGCTGACCGGCCTGTAGTTCCCTGGGTCTTCCTTCTTGCCCTTTATTGAAGACTGGAGTGACATTGGCTTTTCTCCAGTCCTCGGGCACCTTTCCTGTCCTTCAAGACCTTTCAAAGATGATGGAGAGTGGCTCAGCAATACATCTGCCAGCTCCCTCCGCACTCGTGGGTGCATTCCATTGGGGCCCATGGATCTCTGGGCATCCAGATTGCCTAAGTGATTTCTCACACAGTCCTCCTCAACCAAGAGAAGGTCATTGTTTCTGCAGGCCTCCTCTCTTACCTCCAGGGCCTGGGATTTCTGAGGGCTGGCCTTAGCACTAAAGACTTTATCTTTGTCTTCCTGGATATTTTTGGGATAGATGATGTGGATCCTAATTCAGCATCTTGTTACTCTATTAACAGAGCTATACCAGGAATGCAGTGATGAATCAGGTTCAGTGCGTAGCAATTTTCTCTTCAAGAACTTTATAAGTAGTAGCTAGCTGGTTTGTTGGAAGTCATAAAAGGTTTGATGGGCATGTAGTTCTCCCCCTCACTGAAAGATTAGCTCTAGAGCAGGGGATGACTTATGATAGCCCTGTTCTTAGAGAGTCATGAAAAACAGGATAACAACAAAAAACTCCATGTCATAGTCCTGTATTCGGTTGACTAGATCATATATTTGCACTGAGTCATGAAAGATAGCAGAAAGTAAGCAAATATTCAAGATCAGCACTTTATGCAGATAAGCACAGATGTACCTCTAGTGGTTCAAAGGATAAGACTTGGCTCAGATTTAAAAAAAAAAAATAGCTCTCTTTCGGCAGAACAGCTGGCCAGAACATGAAATTCGGACTCTTCTTTTGAGGAGGCTGATGGCACACCTGCTGGGGTGTGAAGTCCTCAGCTGAGTCACAAAGCCATACAAAACAGTAAACTAGGAGCCCTAGGGCAGTCTGTGAGATTTATTTTGGATTAATTCATCAACTGAATGTACAAAACTTGTCTCCAGTAGGGTAGAGGTATGCTGTTTTCTCCACAAAGATAGAGATATTTTGCAAAAGTAATTTGCTAAGTTGAAAAATGGAAGTTTTCATGCAGGGAAGAAAAGTTAGCTAAGTTTTAAATCTTCCCTGTTCTGCAGCTTTTACTTATGCAGTTATGGCCACCTTTTCAAAATATCTCAAGACCTGGCATGCTGAGCTTTTGAGAAGCTGGCCTCTGACTCTGGCACCCAAAAAGACATGTCAGTACTTCTGGTGGTGAGTCTGAGTGCTGAAATGTTAGTACTAGAGCTCCTGGAGATGGTGCCAAGTAAGAGCATGTTTGATTGCTAATACTTTTTAACTCTGCAAAAAGCAGAAATCTTGAGGTCAAGTAATTGTAACTTTACCGTAGATTTGGTTGCACATTATTTCATATTCTTCTATAGCTCCATGCAACCAACTATAACATTTGCACACAAGTCATCCCTGCACAGAATAAATCCAGCAGGAAATCCAGAATAAACAGAGGTGCAGAAATTGTGTGGTTCCAGCACTCCACCCAGCTCCTGCAGCCGCACTCACACACACTACTCCATCTCGGCTTCTGTGTAAACATATCTTGTTACTATGGCAACAGCTACATCAAGTGTTCCTTTCATTAAATGGTATTTTTGAGCTATGGAATACATTTTGAGCTGGGAACAAACATGCTGCATTAGCTGCATTGTTTATAATTTGAGAAAGGGTCGTTCTCAAGAAAAATAAAAACATGGGGGCTTGGAAGTTGGATTTTTGTTTTAAATCTCTTAGTGTTAAAGCTGCACATAAAATTTCTACCGAAACAGTTTCTCAAGGAAATGTCAAATCTTTGACCCCAAGATATCTTCATTCAAGGGAATCTTTGGTATACACAAGGCAGGCTTCAAGAGATCATGTGTGCGTTGCTCATTGGATGCTATAGACCTTGTAGTAGGTGTAGGCACCATCCTGAAAGTCTTGGGAATCCAGGGAGCGTTAAGAAGCTCAGCTGAAGCCACAGTTCTCTATATTCCCAGACACTACTTCTGCAGAACTGGGACTCCAGGGCTGTGCATGTGTTTTCAGGGCCTGTGAGTCTCAGATGGTATGAGTCAGGTCTTTCATGGGAAATGAAAGGAATTCAAAGGAAAAGTGAAAAATTACTGTTCACCTAATAGGGCTTGTCTTAGTTTTGTTTCTAATTCACAGCTCATGGTTAATTTGCAGCATGTTTTTGAGGGTGTTTTCTTTTATTTTGCTTTCTTGGGTCCTATTTAAAAGCAAATTTTTAAAACAAACAAAATTAATTGTCTATTAATGTAAAATACAGTATTCAGCATATCGTTTATTGTGTAGCTATCTTGCTGTCATATACACCGCAGTAACTTGGGTGTTGATTCTTAGACTCATAAATCTCATAATGAACAATCCACTCCAATCTTCAGCATATTTTAGGCCATTAAACTTCCCTGGCCATTCCTATGCTGAGATTGTATAAAAAGAAATCATGCCTTCCACAGACACATCATATCTTGGCCTCGAGATTCGCAAAAATGAACCATCTATAATTTTTCTGGATAGTCTATTTCATCAATTAGTCACTTTTTTGGTTAAAAATATATAGTTTGTAACTTGAAGTGGTCTGACTTCAAGTTCTAGCAACTTGTCACAGAATCACAGAATGGTCGGGGTTGGAAGGGACCTCTGTGGGTCATCTAGTCCAACCCTCCTGCCAAAGCAGGGTCACCTAAGCCCTTTAATTTCCAATGGTTTTTTTTTTCTCGGCATGAAGATACCTATACAGTATAAGCAAGTAACCTTGATTATTAATTAACCTTATTAATAATCTTAACAGATTGAGCTGTTTTTCATCTCCATTGCAACTTCCTAGGTAAAGTATCATTTTGTGGTTCATTTCTCTACTCTGCAATGTTAAAACTATGGACAGGGAAACTGAAACATTGTAAGAAGCTCCTGGAGTACAGTTTTGTGCAAGAGTAAATGGGGAAAAGAGAGAGTAAAGATGATTCCTGTATCTATCTTTCCTAATGAGAGATAACTGTAGTGATCTGCCTTCATAACCATGTACTACTTCTGCCTGAATGGAGGCTACGCCTCTGCTGAACATCACAAAGTGAATATTTATGACTCGAGGTCTTCCAGGAAATGGGAAACACTGCAAGGAAGGCTCCAGAACAGATTTGTCTTATTTGTGCTCAAAGTCTGCTTTAATCGCTCTTTGGCCCTATCCGTAGCATCTTCCCACAGAGGATTTCAGCAGCCTTCACAAGTAACAGTGTAGTGTGCAAGCGTCTGCTCCCCCTTAGTGCACACTCCTCCAAGGGACTCTGTGTCACCCACACACTGCAGCAGCTTTGAGGGCATATTTATCTGCCAGTCATCAACATAAACCACACTAGGTCTAATGCCATATGAAGTTGGCTGGCATTAATTGCATTGCTATAATTTCATTCCTTAAAATTTCAACCTTATATCAGATTAGTCCTGCCATTTTTAGCCAGTGCCCTGATGTTTTTCTAGTCCTCTGAAATGTATCCGCAGTTCTACGATATTTTGGCTGAAATTTAACAAATCAGAGATCTTCCAGACAATTCTTATGGAATGCCACGTGTATATCTTTTCTACTTTATATTATACATCTAAGTTGCTAAAGAGTGATAGAACATTTCTCCTTTTTTATAGCAAAGAAATTGTTACCTTGGACTTGCGAATTCATTGAAACATAAATGGTGCCACGCTGAGAGTATTTACTTGAAGTATCAGACACCTTAGCTGAGCTTTTTACTTTCCCTAATTTCCTCCTTATCAGTTTCACTCCTTACTTTCTGTGGCTTTGGAAAATATTAGTTAATTTGAAGGAAGTGTCTGTTCTGGAGAGGAACTGTCTTCTGCTCTTCCCTTCTGAGATCGATCGAGTAAGAGTCTCCCTCAGCCTACCCACTCCAACTCCCGTGTCCTTCTGTACCCTTTCCTTCCATTTCACCTTCATCTTTCTTGGGAAGCACAAGTGAAACTAATGTGCCATGCTAACACACTGTTCACCCTGTCTGTTGCATTCTTGCACGTACCTGCTGTCTCTGTCTGTTTCAGATGTAAGCTCTTAGGGAAAGGAAATAATTGCCATTTCATTTTGCCAAAATGCCTAGCATAGTGATAGATTGCTACTTATCTGAGACACATCCTATTCCTTTGCATTTGCTCAGAACATGAAAATATACAGAAATTTGCTTGCTTTGGTAGGTTTTTAAAAAAACAAACATAATGATGATGATAACAATAATAATAACTATAACAACATCAGACTTTAAATTGAGATTTTTCACATCCAACTCAAATGGATCTTTGTGTTAAATTTTAGTAATGCCAGTTTTACTGCATCCCAAAGAGAACTTATAATCCTCTAAACATGTCTTGGACTCCTCCCATTGATTTTTTCATTTCTTTCCTTCATTGTTGCATCACTCCAGTGCTGAGTTCAGTTGTTCACATCTGCCTCCTCACCCCTGTACTGACACTCCTGTCTACTCCAGCTAATTGTTAGCTTCCACCTGACAATATTATTTTTCTTTCCCCACTTTCTTCCAGATTGTCTCCCCATTTTTCCATAAAACTAGTATCTGCAACTTCACGTACCTTCTGTAGGTCATCTCCACCATTTCTGCCTTTGTTTTTTTTCCTAATTTTGGACTCTCTTTTCCATTGGCTCCTTTAAAAAAATCCTTGAAGTTACTAGATGACCCACAGAGGTCCCTTCCAACCCCTACCATTCTGTGATTCTGTGAATGCTGCCATAGGTCCCAATGTGTGCCAAAACATATGGAAGGTTTTCAAACATCTTCACATTTCTGAGATGTCTTCCATTTTCTCTAACTTGCATTTTCAGGCCAGTGAAACAAAACACCTCTTTTGTGATTTTCTTCCTTTCGCTATCACATTCTCTCCAATACCATTGTGCTCTGGTCCTAAGAGAAAGATTTGTCTGCAGATAATTTACTGAGTCTTTTTTAATGTTTCGATAATTAAAACAAAGCAGAATACATCTTGGGTCTCTTTTTTCTTTGAATTTCAGTTCTCACAATATTCTGTCTCACTGCTTTATTACCTGTTCTTTACCTTTCGGTTTCTGCAGCTTTTACTTTGAAAGGAGGTGTTCTGAGAGATTTCATTTCCCCAGGTACTACAAGACCCATACTTTTACAAAGCTAAAACATGTATCTTCTGCACTAGTGTCCGCAAAGTTAAGTCTTCAAATGCCAGACAACTCTCTCCTGTCTGGAAAAAGATTTCACACCCACCATCGATCACAGCAGTAGTGTTCTGTTCTTCTATATTTACTATTCATAGCCTTGACTGAGGACGCATGATGGCTGACTTCTCTATCAACTGCAAGAAAAACAGACACTTGGATATTGTGGCACCTAGCACCATGCTGTCTTAAAGCTAGGTGACTAGAAAACAGAGCAGGACCTGTGGAGGTCTAGAGAGGTTTTGCACATGCACAACAGAAGTCTATTTCTGCAAAAAGAATCTTTTAGTTGGAAACTAATAGAAGAGCACCTTTGGGATCAGGCCTCTGTAGCTTATCTGTGTACCCTAAGGTACCAGACATATACCACTGTAACTTCCTGAATCTCACCCCTATGGCAGATCACTGTCTCTGTGCACAAACGTGCTCAGGAAATGGGTGTTAAAGACTTGATTCAACATTTGACTGAATCAATTGAAGAGTCTGTTGACTCAGCTGGGAATGTATCAGGGCCTGATTTACCTATTTGTGAACACACAACCTTCATCATTCATTATTTTCACTATTGTTTTATGATTAATAAGCCTGAACAATATTTATTTTGGAGAGTTTTGAATAAATCTAACTGATCAGAAAAAAGAGACCTAATATCTTATCAGCAAGCTCGTAAAATCTATTACTTAATAGATTAAGCACTAAAGCATGAGGAATAATATCTTTTCACTTGCTTTCAAAATGGATTAATGAAAGGAAGATTTTTGATTAGGACTGGTACAGCTTGTTTTCTGTCATTATTCACTTTAATGTCCTAGAACATTCTGAATACATGCTCTGATGTCTCTAATTGGCAGTGAGGCAGCCTAATTACAGGAAGATACACCCAAAGCTATGGCACTTAAGGTGAACATATCATGAGGTAATTTTAGGGGCACATGAATGAAACGGGTTAAAGATGCAGGCCCAGAGACTGAGTGAATTGCCAGGAGGAATACACAGAATTTGGAAGATGTCTTTACAGAGAACAGCAACAGAGAAACCACCTCCGTGTAAAGGGTGTGCAGAACTGAAAAGATACCATTTCAGTCAGAACAGGCAGGGAATCCACTGACCCAGACTAAAACAAATCAATCTTAAAATTTCTAGGTATATAAATTGTTTATCACAGTTTGACAGAATCCAGAAACAGAGAGGTTAAAATCAAAAGACTAACTCAGGAGGCATTTGTTTTTAGAGACCCAGACTATGTTCTGTCTCATAGTTCCTCAGATAACCCCATACCTATGGATACTTTTGCCTCCTAACAGACACCTCCGTATGGTTTAAGGAGTTCTTACGTATGCCAGTCTTCATTCTACAGCCCTTTGGCAATATAGCATCTGGCCTTCAGTGCTATTCACTGTCAGTGTTAATTGGCGAGTGGATTAAACGCAAGATGTATGAGATAGTTTGAGTTGAACATAATTTTTTGAGGCCTCACATATGTAATATCATGTCTTACTCATTTAGTTTGATGATGGAGCACATGATGCTGATCCTGGATGGTACATCTACTCAAGGAAGAAACATCAGGTTATATTAAATGGCAGAAATATGAGATCAGACACATCTTTATAGCCAAATAAGCAATGACTTCCATCAGCAGTAGATGGGTCACCATTTCCATTTGGCTCCTTTTTCTAATAGAAGAAAATATTATTAGGTTGGAATATTAATGACTTATGAAGCACAATTAAGAAGAAATACCATTACACAGGTGATATTCATCAGGGCACTAAATGCTTTGATGGTCAGTTGCCCTGTGATAAACATAAACTGAGCTTCCAGTCAGGTCACGCTAACATTCAGAGGTTGATTCATGTGCCATCAGTCAGAAAAGAGGTTGAAACTTGCTTTGATAATAAAGGTGCTGGGAACAGGTTAGGTTTTAACCCTTCATATGTCACATTTCCACAGCTTCTCATATAAGTACCTTCCAAAAACATCCTACTGCAAGGTCCGCAGCAGCAGAACCTCACAGTTAGTTTAACTGAATGGCTTAACTTAATACTTTGCTTAATGCATTAACGCGAAATAAGCTGACATTAGTCCACCTTTTGTACCCAAAAGCGTAAGCACCCTTCAAATGTAACATGTTATAATGACTTCTATTAAAACAGCGGAACTGGCACCTGGCTGAGTTTCAATAGCTACTCTGAATGCCCTGATTGACAAGTTAAACATGGGCCTATTGTGTATTTGCTGCAGTGCTCAGGCAGGCACAGACAAGCAAAGAGGAGCGGTACCCAGGGAGCAGGGGAAGAATGTGGCTGGAGATTTTTGTAGGTAAAACTAAAGGTAGCTTTGCATCTGTTCCAGTCTGTAAACAGATTAGGGATGTCACGCTTTTTCTGGATCAGCTCATTTCTCTCACATTAAGTCACTGATATCCTATGTAAATCCAGCTTTGCTTTACTAATTTTAATTTAGAACAATATCTTATCTCACTGGGCCACCCATGCAAAAGAGATAACATAAAGGCCAGTGTTTTTCCTGTCCTGTAATTAACATTTCATAGCCTCTATCTGCAGCAAATTATTAGTTCAGGGTCTCTTCTATTCCTGTATTCCAGCGTTCTCAGGCCATCAATGTATTAGCAGACATTAATGCGAACACAGACTGTTTGAGACACTGTGGTACCACATCTCGACTTTATGGATAGATCTGTAGAAGCCACCATCCAAAACCAGAGACTGAATCTTTCCACAGCTTTAAATATTCACAGAATTAATCCAATTTTAATATGCTGATAGTAATAAGCAAATGGTGTTTCTTAGCATTTAGAGAACAGCCAACTCTGTCCTGATCAGTGGTGGGATAGCCTCTAAAAATCATGAGTTAGTTGTCTTGCTTACTGTGACAATTTGACATTGCACCTATGAAGACCAGTTTCAGGCAGCCTGCAGTGACTTTCTTCCAAAGGAAGATTTCCCCCCCTTTTCTGTAACTGACTAGCACAGCAACAGGCAAAATGTCCGAAGCAGGGAAAACAACATCTGACTTGCTAGGCAATAAATCACATTCTTTCCTAAGGCGTACATTGCATTTCTAGGTGCTTCTTTAAAAATTAATTAGCAACTGTTAAACAGGGCTAGCAATTCTGTGATGCAATTATGGGAAACTTAAGAACACCCTTTCCCTCTACGCAGCTTCATGTACCAGCATCCTGAAGACATACCACAAGGAGGTATTAACCATGCAGCAGATTCATAACTGGGCAACCTACAATCACCTTTCCCAGCTGGTCCTGGTGAGCTAACTGAGATCAGCTGGGTTGTCTTTCTCCACATACTGTGCCTTGAGCACTACTGATACAATGCACAGAAGCAGGTTTCCCTTGTGAAAATCCCTTTTCAAGGGTGAATTAGTATGTTACTTTGCCTTTAATTATGGGAGTCACATCAAAATAGTCATTTCCAAGTCAGCATAGTCACAAGTAGCAAATTTCCAAATTTCTTCTTAGCATCGTAACAATGGAGTGATGTCTCTTCAGTGTTCAGCCTGAAAGCAATAAAAGGGGATCCTGTATATTGCTTTGAGATTTTTCACTAAGCCTACCCAAGTAATACCTCCTTCTCTCGGGAATGTGTTTCATAGAGCTTCATCCACTATTGAACTTCTCTTTGCTGAGCTTTTTGGGGGGATTTCTTTATTCTAAGAATGTTATGATGATAGCTGATGAGCCCAAACACAACTAGATTCATGATAACTCTATATCTGTTAACATAAAATCCAGCATTTTCTGGTAAGTGAGTCCAAAGATTAGGTGTGATTTCCCATTGAAACAATGGACAATTTTAGTCTTGATTTCTATGGAGGGATTATTTTGCTTCTACAAATGGCAGCAGGTAAAATTTCTTTCCAAGAAATGCTGGTATCTATTTACTTTCCACTGAATTGAATGCAATCCAAACCTTTAACAGAATGAAATTATCAACTTTCCCCATCAGGAAAGTTGCCCATGGAGATCGAGCAATTTATTAAAGACAGTTGACCTTTGATAACTGTGAACACTCAATGAGATTACGCCATTTTGCAGCAATCATCTTGATGGTGTACTGGAGCACTTAGACATGTATATGCACCTACAGAGGAGAGGAAAGTCTTTATAGATATTATTCTTGATTCTATAAACACCAGAAGATATGCAGCATAGCTATGTGTCTCATAGCAGCGCTGTAAGAGGGTCAGATTTTCATTTCCTCTAAAGCACTAAGAAGGAATTGTATTGTAAATAAGAATTCAGACCCTGTCTTATCGGAGATTTGTGGTGTATTAGAGAAAAGACAAACTAAAGAGAAAAACAGAGAAAGGTGGTGAAAACTATGCATGCAGATTTTTGTAAGAAACAGGCAGAATCTATTAGGAAAACTAGGAGAAAGTTTTTGGTAGCTGTAACTGAGGGATAAAGGTGTGCACATATGTTGAAGCCTGGTTCACAGAAGGATGTGATGTAAAAAAGTTCTATCAGACATATTGATGGCAAAAGATCTTTGACAAGAATGCATTTAGCCGTAAGAAATGGTAAGGAATCTCTTATCACACAAGTCAGGATGGGGAAAATCATAAGGGACTGATTAACTGAAAATGATAAAAGTCAGAATTTGGGGTTTTGTATACACGTCATTCTCTGCTTTTCAGACACATATTTGTGTTGTTCTGAGATGACAGACAATAAGGTCATCAGGAAATGATTAATTCTGAAAATGAGAATGGCTTTATGCATGTCTCATCAGTGAGTTTTGTCCAAATTAATCAGATACATTAATAATTGCAAATAATTAATCCCAAGGGAATTCTACATTTGTGGCTACCAAACCAGAATTCAGAAGATATTTCACTCTCAGTAATTTTTGTTCAGTGTTTATCTTATTCAGATATTTTCCTTTCACTTTTCCTTCTGCTTATAACTTTGATTTTTAAGGACTTGTCTTTTTCCTTCCCCTTTTTTCCACAATGAAGAAGCATCTCTTAAGATGCATAAATAGTACACAAAAAGGCTGTGGCAAATCAAGTTCAAATAAAAGTTTCTTTAAATAAGTGTTCTTACCTATCAGTTTACAATTATATTTTTCCTCTATGATGCTAATCATCCTTTTTACACAGAAACAGAGGCAGGAAAAATCTTTTATCTGTATTTTTTGCAGCAACTTTGTTTCATCAGCTATAAAATCCCTGCTTAAAGGAGATCAATGGGATAAATTCAGCAGCATCAGGACTCCACCAATACTACCTTGGGCACACAGTTGGAGAAATTCAAGTACATGAAATTTCCTCCCCTTTTCCAATATGGTCCCTACCAAATCCTTCAGGGATTCAGGAGAAAGAAGATAATGACTCCTGTGTCTATATCTGGAACAACATGGTACAGACCATATCCAAAATACATTTATATAAATAAAATATATTTATTACATATTATCGCAGTCTCTGGGTCAATGGTGTGTTTGAATACACGTATCAGCTTAACAGTAGCCAAGGCAACCTACTTCCCAGTGCTTCCCAAATAAGACGTATATGCCTGTTGTCTACTGCAATTGCTGCTCCTGGTCATTACAATGGGATGCTGGGTATCCTGTTTCATTTCAGTCTGACAGTAGATCCACTTCCCAGCATCAGTTCAGTCAGGTGTTCGTCTGTTTGCCCTGCTGAGAGTAATAACTGAACTGAAAAGAAAGTCACAGAATGTATAGGACATATCACGACAGTTCATAGAGAAAATGAATTCCTGAACCAAAACTGAACCTTCTGGTTCTGCCCTTCTTACTGATCTAGTCAATCAGTGATGCTAAATCCTCTAAATACTCCCTGTGGTGAATATACATCATCTGGTAGCTCTGTGGGTGCAAATAGGGATGGTTTGGGAAATATCATTGACAGTCGCTATGAAAGCTAAGCTTAGACACTGAGCCTGCTATAATTCTCCAGTCCCTTAAAGGACAGAATTACTACAGTTTTGACAAGAGAAGAACACAAGAAAAATAGGTGACATTTCCCCTCAATACCATCCTGATGGACTCCTAAAGTGCAGCCAATTCTGCTTCTTCATACACTTTGGCATGCTGTTAGACAGCAGCATGACGAGAAAATGATGAATTTGGCTGTTTGATCAATCAGCGAGAGATTAAGTTGGCCCACCTTTAGCCTAGTGACATGACTGCTCCTGGCTCTTAGTGACAGTTATTAGATATCTTATTGATGAGGAGGACTCGAGCACTGCTTGAAGGTAACGAAAAGTACTAACTTTCCTTGTAATAGCCATCATCTTCTGCTCACCTCCAAGTTTGCACTAGATCTGTATCTCTGCTGCATGATCTACTTTGTTCTCTGGATAAACAGTTATTTTTCTTTTTTTTAACATATTTTTTCTTATTAAGGAAATGCAGCTGTAGCATTGATAAAAAATGAGCATACTTCTACTCCGCAGTGAAGAAAATGCATGATGAATCAATACATTATAATTGGTTATGTACAACAGCTCTAGCTGTGACAGAATATTGGTTCATATTAGTTGGCAGCTGGCAAGGGAGGAGTAATGTTATCTCTGAGCTGACTAATGAGCTTTGATGCGTTGTTGAGAAAGTTCTGTAAGATTCTCTGGGATACCTGGAGATCACTTGCAGCCTAGTGGTCTCCTAGGCTTAGCTCAATGCTGCTAATGTTACTTGGTTTACTCAAGAACTGTGCCAAAATCTCAGCCTGTCTCTCTTCTTCTGCTGCCTGCTTGTGTTAAGAGATGCCATTGCAACACACATCCATGCAAAAAAGCTCACTCTTCAGTGAAAGAACAATACACTGTGTGAAACTGAACTTAGTTAAGTAGCAAATATAATTAGATTTCACTATATTGTGCAACAGTATTTTGAACTAGGAGAAAAAGATGTTGTTCTTTCATCAAAACTAGTCCTGTAGTCAGTGGAATCATTTCCTAAATCTAAAGGCATGTTTACTTAGATGTGGAGTTTTAGAAATAAAAGTGCATGAAATTTATTCTAGTACCATGACTCACTCTCTCACCCTATCATGCCACCAGAGAACAATTTTTCCACATTGTTTTGTTTTGCCCCCTTAGAATAAAAAGCAGCAAAGAAGTTATGAGCCCATGGCTGCTTTCATACTAACTGTTCTGAATTATTTATTCAGACATCAGCAAAATCCTCACACTCTTCAGGTCAGTCATTTGAACACAACTTAACCTGGAGCCAACTCTTCCTGTTCAATGAAAAGTGTTCTGAGAAAATCACAGGAAGGATATGCTAAGTGTAATATTAAAAAACATGATTATGTTAGTAGGTTCAATACTTCCCTAATTTATGATGCTAAGACAAGAAACTGGCAATTCTTATTAATTCTCATTACCATTTTATTATTGTTGTTGTTATTGCTGTTTTGTTATCAGCATTATTATTTTTACTAATAGTCCTTCACTGCTAAGATTTTTTTTTCATTTCAATGGCACTCAAAACATTCTTCAGGTCTGTGCACTATACCCGCACAGAGCATTCATAAAGAAAAGAGTGGGGATGCTTCAGGGGAATGACTTCTTTAGGCAAGTGGGGCCAGACACTTCACTTGGAGATATGCAATATGATACCTAATACACCTACCTATGCTCTAGTTCCAGCTGAATCAATTGCCTCCTTCATCCATTTCACAGGTTTGATAAGGGTGCATCATCCTCCGACTATACCTCATTTATTTCCATTTTTGATTGGCAAAATGTTCTTGCTGATTTCGTTACTATTAGAAAATTCTGCTTCTAGTTATCCTTAAATGTCTTTGTCTGACATGGTAATTTTAAAGTTATACCACAGAAAATGATTTTTTCTGTCTTGTTTTTTCCTATAATCCTGACAAATTTTCTGGCCAGTTATAGCTGCCACCACTGCACTACTGTTGGTTATGTCTGCACCTCTTCCTAACAACAAAGTAAGTGCTGGGGGCTTGGGAGAGGAGAAGGAGAGATGGGAGGAAACAAGGTGGTTCCTCAGGGCGATGTATAAGGAATAGGGTCTTTCTGTCCCCTCCATAGGATTTCTCTTCTCTGCCCTGTTGTGGTGCAGGACTCCAGCCTTTAACATATTGTTCTCGCACCCTGCTGACACGACTTGATCACCAGAGGAGTGTACTTTTTGAGCTGCCCCCGTCTTCCCTCTGTTCTCTTTCTGTGAAAGAAGAGGCGAAAGAAGGGACCTGGGCAAGATCATGCTCCTACTGCAACAGGACAAGAATAGACGCAGGCTGGGCCACAGTGCTGGAGGACGTCACCAAAGGAAAGGGCGGTCTGCTCCTGATGTTGCAAATGGGATGAGAAAGAGGAGGGCAGCTTTGGGTTGCAGCAAGGGCCCCCTCTTCCAAGCCAGCACCCCCTGCTACAAACATAGCAAACAGATCAGCAGCAGACTGCACAGAGAGATGGTGAGGACAGTGCTTGGGCTATAAAAGCCCATCTTCTGTGACCCTTCGTCAGCTTTACATGGACTGAACCCACCTTTCATATAGTTTACACTTGAGCATGGTAGGGATTGCAGCACAACGACAGTGATACAGGACTATTATTCTGATGGCTTATTTCTCAAAGGCCTCTTTCTTCTTTAGAAGGCGCCAACGTTAGTGAATCTAGTGTAAAGCAGTAGAAAAACTCTTCTCTAAATATATTCATGGAGTACAGGAAATCTTTTCTACCTTTCTGCAGCCAGCTTTATTTCTGATACAAGACAAAGGCTCTGTAAAGAAGCAACGTTGCCTGGCAATAAATAAATAAATAATACTTTAGAACACACTGAAAGTGAATCTTTTGTGGAAGCTCTGCTGAGAGAGTCTGGAAAAACCAATCAAGAGGTGAAATGACAAGTAATTAAGGAGCAAAGTACGAAAGCCACAATGTCTGCCAAAAAGCAACAAACAAACAAAGAGTTGGAGCATTGTTAATCAGTGTTTGGATTAGAGCACAAGATATGAGAATTCATTCAATAAAAAAGAATGTGACTTTCTCCAGATAAAGCAGCTATTGTTGTAGGATTGGCTTTTTTTCTCCCCATTTTCCCTGTCTAATTCTTGACAAAACCTGAGAAGGCCACAAAAGCTGTTACAATAATGTCCCCTTATGTAACATTTTCTCCTTCTCTTTCACTACTGAGGAGTCAAGGAGTTTGTGCAATATGCATTTTATTTCAAAATCTCCCCACCTAAGGTTAAATAGAACTAGCAGTAGTTAATCTAAATTAAGGCACCTCATTATCATCCTCAGGAGGTCACTGCTAAATAGTCTCTGTATTAAAGTCAACAATTCCAAACACAACGTTAGGCCTCTGTAAAATGTGTGTGCCACTTTTGTCTCCCTCATTTTACCAGAAAACCTATGCTGTTTGCAAGGCTGTACAGATCTTACTGTTTTTTTAAGGGAAGCAGACATTTTGTTAGAAGAGAGGTAATAGGTCAAGTGAAGACAGAAAGACCTTCCTGTTCTTACTGACCTGTGAGTAACAGGCCATGCAGGTACGCTTCAGCCTTGTACAGTTCAAGGTGCACATTAGAAATTACAGTGAGAGAGCTTTATAAGAAAGCCTTCCGAGTATCAAGACAAAGTAGAAACAAAACCAACAATTCCTTGTGCTGCATTTTTGCTCATTAAGAGCCCCATAAGAATTAACTGCAAACAGATGGGTAGTTATTAGCAGTCTCTGACAGTTTCAGCTTGCATGCATTCCCTTGCAGACAGTGATTTACATCAGTCTCATAGAGGACATAAGGAATCCTTTATAAATGGCATAAAAATGAATAAAAAGAACGTGCTGCTGAGATGGTCCAGAGGGCACCACCACATTCACTACTGTAGAGTAACAGATGTAGCTACCGCTCTGTGTTGGTACAATGATTTGGAGAATCAACCTACACAGTAGCCGTGTAAGGCTACAAATACTTCAGCCCAGATTCAGAGAAGCATTTAGCACCTTCTAGTTCACTGAAATGAATGGTGTGTACATACTCCTAAACCTTTCTGAATCTAATCTATTCAATATACCTTTTTCAAGCAGTCAGTTTTATTTTTGAGTCACAACCCTTCTCCTTCTCTGTTGTCTAACATTTAGTCTATTGTTGCAATAGCTATACCTATGCAAGTAAATAATGCAGCCCAATAGGAATAGATTTGTAGAGCCAAAAGGTTGGTACTGAAAACAAAACCTAGGTGAGTTTTTTTGAGGAGCTGCTTCAGGTTAGCTCTAGAGACAATCCCATGGGACTGAATTCCCATCAGCAGCTGGGATTCATTAACTTTTCTTCTGGACACCTCATCCAGTTGAATTTAATCCAAAAGAAGTCCAATTTCTGTGCTTTGAGACCACTCCATGATGTGAACCAGAACAGTTCTCCAATTAAAGAAGATCACTCCAAGATTCACTTCCAAAAGAAATACATGATTTTCACTAAAACTATAATGCAAATGTCCCTAAGAATGCCAACATGGACTGTAAACAGTGTGCTGTTAGACCAAGATGGCTCCACCATCAATTCAAATGCATTGGGTGATACACAAACTCTTACAGGGCAAGGTGGCTTGTGAAGGATCACCTGGCTGTGGTGAGCATGTCACCTAATAGAAGTCTGTGATCATCTGCTGAGACTTATCACAAGTTACCTGGTAGAGGGGCTGCAAGATAAACACAAGCCATCCATTTTTCTGCTTCAGTCATTTTAATCAGCTGAAATTGAGGGGTAGCTGCCCTGAGCCCTTCAGGTAATAGGAAAATCCATGCATATGACTTCTGTGGCTTCCCACAAGCAGAGTTAGCTGGAAGGAAGACAAATGAGTTTGGGGAGCTCAGAGAGGGGCCTGAGTGATCAGAAAGTATACTTCTTTTATGACGATATGCATGGACTTGCACTTAATCTTTAAGAATCAAGTGACATTCTGTTTGTGGTTCATAACTGCTTTTGTTCCTGTCTCATTCCTCCCACCTGGCAATACCAGACTCCTGAGGAATTATGGATTTGCTGATGAGAAATGATGTGCTCAGGCTGCATGGGGTGGAGTCACAGAAATGTACTCAGGAGGCTATAGGGCAATTGGTGTCTTCCATTCCAGATTCCTAGCAGGGTCATAGGCAGCTGGTCTGTGGCATAAGTGTTGTCCAAGAGCAGACAGGACAGGATGAATCTTAGAATATGGAAACCTAAAGCACATGAGGGATGAAATGGATGAATTCCCAGGCGGTAGTCTGACTAGTGGCCTCATTGAAAAGCCTGGATAGATTGGTCACAGGGAGTTCAAATACAAGGAAAATGTTGCCAAAAGTAAGAATGTTTTTAGCATTGTTTGAGGAAAACAAGCCAGCTTTGCTAAATATATTTTCCAGTGTATTTACTGGTACGACCACATCAATTCACTGAAAAAGTTTCCTACACCCATGCCTGCATACATAAGGCTCTCCTTCTATGACTTAGTGGACAAGCTGCTCCATTTTCTTCAGAACTGTAAGTCCCAAAGTTACATATCCTTAGCTCTTTTCATAACAGGTGCTTCAGTGGTAGGAATTCAGTTGACAGCATTCCAGAAGCAGCTCTTTGACAGAAAAAAGGGTTGAATAGCACTGTCTCTGAAGAGTCTGCCCTCAAAAGTTTATCACAAGGTACTGGTATTGTAGACTTGTCTGTACAGAATTCACATCAGCTTATTAAACTGCTTTTAGAAGACTTTCCCCCTATTTTAACCCTGAATAACACTTGTCATTTGCAACTTTGGAGTGCTGTATTTCAGGAGGCATTATTTGGCATAAGCTCTTTCAGTAACGTAAAAATGATAGGAAGTCTTTAGCTTAGGTGATAGAAAACATTTCATACTGTCCATGTAGCTAAATTGAGGCTGAGCCTCCGTGGTTACTGCGATCCTGTCTTAACTCCCACCTCTCAGCAAGGGCTTTCAGTTCAGGCCTTCTCACTGTCACCCAGCTTGCGTTGTTTACTAGAGCAACTTGAAAGTCAAGTCTGCAGAAGCCAAGTCTTGCACAGGGTGAAAACAAAGCTGAGCTCATAGATTTGTTATTGATGAAAAATAAGTCTCATGACTTATTTTTAGCTTATGTATTTGCATTTTGTTTTCACACTGGAGTAAATAATCCTGGTTTTTGAAGAAAGAATGTACATTAGCCATAGCTGTGTTTAGCGTCATGAACAACATTATTGAATCCAGTATTTTTCTCTGTGACTCAGTCTGCAGACTGTTTTTTCCCCAGCAGAGAAACTGTACCTGCTAATTTTGGAAATGTGTGTTATTTATATATCCCAAATTAACAGATGTTTTCTGTTACGTATGTCCACATAGATAAGCATATTTTAACATGCAATGTTCACTCACACACAAGAGTTGAATGAAATAAACACTACATTAACCGCAAATAGATTTTTTTCCCCGTGTAACACAAGAAGTAAATATTATTCCACAAGGTGAAGTCACACAATTCATTTAGTGCTCCACACTTCTGTTTCTTTCATTTGTCTGAAGAAATGCATTACAAGGTGGAGCAAGGCTAGTATCAGACATTCCGAGGTTACCTTGTCTGAGGTCACCTTGACTTTTCACCATATGGTTAGTCTGCATGGAAAGCAAGACTGAGAGTTAGAAATGCTGCTTTCAGAGGAGCTGTTAAATTATTTCTAGAGAGAATCATTATAAGGTAAAGCATTTTCAGAGCCAAACAGAAGTCTCAACTTTAAACCAAAAAGCTATCAGGAACCACTCAAAATATTCCTCTCACTTTAACTTTCTCCTGCCCAGCAGTGTCTCCCTCCCATGCACATGCACACATATGTATGTGTATGCTAACTCTACCAGATTAAGGGAAGAAAAGATGACAGCAAAACGTCAATTGATTTTTGTCTTTCTCTTGGAAAGTATTTTGATAACTTGGTCTTCTGTATGCTACACCAGTTCAGGCAGACAGAAACCCTTCCCTACCATGGATGCGGTATAGAGATGTCCCGAAACTTGTGAGCCGCCCTCCTCTCCAGTCTGTTGCTGAGTGCTTACCCACTTGTGTTACTGGCTATGCCCATGTCACATGGAACGAGAGGCTCCCAGCCCTACCAGACATATGGCATGATGTGCCTCCTGCCTGCCAGCCCTCCATGCCCAGGGCTGCCTCATAGGTGACCTGCGCAAGGGTGCCCCATGGCATGTTCACACCTGTTGCACTTGGCCATGGGAGGTCGTGTTCCCACACAGCCTCTGGATGTTCTTGCAGGTGTGTTGTACAGCACAGGGAGGTGAGCCCCGTCTGGAGATCAGCTGTGGATGCCCAGCTGAGAGATTGGACTTGGCAGTGTGAGGACAGCCAAGCGCTAATATGACTGAACAACTTTCATGTGCAATCTGGCTTGCTCCCCACCGATTCAGAGCAGAGACTGAGCTAACATACAACTGCCTGCACCTAACTATTTAGACCAGGGAGGCTGTACTCCTGGGAGCATTATCCATCTTGTGAGGCAGTGAAAACCTAAATCAGATTTTGCTAAAAGGAGAAAGTGCTTTGTCCTGTGAATAGAGACCATACACTGAAGCCTGATAGAAGAGGTAATTTGTGACAGAAAGAGCCCTAATCCAAAAAGTAAAGATCCTCCTGGAAAGAAACCTGTTTTTTCTAGCAGATGAAAATGTAATATAGCCTGTCATTGATTTGTCATAACAGAAAAAAAAAATCGATAGGGAGAAAAAGTTTCAAACAGGGGATTTAATACAATAGCAACACTGAAAATATTTGTATCCAGCTGGAAATCAGAGGTGGCTTGCAATTGAATCAATATAATGAAATGCAATTTAGACAGATAATATCCATTATGTATACATTGTGCTCCAGATACTCATTCCTGTGATATTCTGAATGTCCTGAAGATCTCACTTCTCATCTGGTGGCTCTGACTCAAACCATTCCACTCCTGCATACCTACTGCCATATTCACACCAGGAAAAATTTATGAAGTCAGCTTCCAAAGTGGAGCTAACGGGCTGATAGCAGAGGGACTATCAAGCAGTTTTCCGTCCATATGCTGAAAATGTTGGCTGACTGTTGTGTGTTAACCCCAGTTGGCAGCTCAGACCCACACAACCTCTTACTCACTCCTCTAGTAGTCTGGGGTAGAAGTTCAGAAGGTAAAAGCGTGAAAACTCGTGGGTTGAGATAAAGACAGTTTAACAGGTAAAGCAAAAGCATCCTGTGCAAGCCAAGCAAAATGAGGAATTCATTCACTACTTTCCATCAGCAGTCAGATATTTAGCCAGTTCGAGGAAAGCAGTGCTCCATCATGCGTAATGGTTACTTGGGAAGAGAAGCGCCTTAACTCCGAATGTCCCCCTTCTTCTTTCCCCAGCTTTTATGGCTCAGTATGACATCATACGGTCTGGGGTATCCCTCTGGCCAGTTGAGGACAGCTGCCCCAGCTGTGTCCCCTCCCAGCTTCTTGGGCACTCCCAGCCTGCTCACTGGCAGAGCTGCATGAGAAACAGGTCTTGATACTGTATAAAGACTGTTCAGCAAGAGATAAAACCTGGGTGTGTTATCAACACTTTTCTGGTCACAAATCCAAAACATAACACCATATGAGCTACTGTGAAGAAAATTAACTCTATCCCAGCCAAAACCAGTACAGTCCTTTAACATTTGTGTACCTGTCTTCAGGGGACACTCCTGTGAAAATACCAGTTCATCGTAGAGAGGCTTCTCCTTCAAAATCGGTGAATCCAAAATCTGTGCCTGCTTTGCAAGTTAGCCCTTTATGCTTCAGCCTCTTCATGATGAGCTTCATTGCAGAAGTGTTGTTTCTGGGAGACATTCAAATATATTACCTCACACCCTGTGTGACTACCCTGTTTTCAAAGCCAACCACTAACACCTGGGGTGATGACTCATCAGCAGTCTTGGGAATATTCTGCTTTTCCCACATATATCCACATATATATCTTCTTCTGTTCCAGCATACCTAGAAAGGAAAAGCAAACAAGCATTCCTCTGTCTGTCCTTTGGATCACACCTAGAATTTTGTGAATGTCAACACATTCAAGGACTTTACAATGGGTTAATAAATAGCTCACAAACATTCTAATGCATAGCTAATCAGTGGCCTTACAGGTTGATGACGTTAAAGGAAAGCTATAACCTACTATATTGCCTACTGCAGTGCTTGCAGTTGCCTCCAAAACATTCAGAAAATGTTCATAGTAGCTATTCAGCTTTGATTTATGTTTTATAAACTATTTATCCTTAATAAAAAGGATAAAGGGGTTGAATTTATAATATTTAAATGTGCCTTTATTTAATAATAGCAAATCTGCTGCAATTATTTCTTAGTCATTGGTAGATACACAGCAAATAATCATATAGTCGATAGCTGTCAGATTTTCACAGAACAATCACACTGTCTGCTATCTGTGGCTTATGAGAAATCTTGTAAATAACCTAACTTCCCCAGTTTCTGTGTGGAATAAGTTCTCATTTTAAAAAAGGCAGACATAAAAATATGGCATCTCAGACTTTTTCGGATTTTTGGATGGGATAAAAATGATGAGTAAGACATAATCCAGACCATACACTGTTATTGACCCATCTGTTTTCTAATACACAAAAGTTAAGTTTCTTTTCATGCCATAGACCAATTTTCCTTCAATGCTTACATAAAGCATATTCTCCAAGGCAACTACTGTTCACAGATCCAAAGTATATTCACTGTTTCAGAAGTAAACAGACACTGCTGGCAGATATGCTAGAAGTAGGATTTATTTTATGTTCTTACAATTAGCCACAGAAACAACATCAAAGACTTATTCCCAGCTGGATTATTACTACTGCTGCTATTATTATTGTTGTTGATGATGATGTAGAGAAAGAATCAAAATATGGATAATAAGTAGCCTGTGTAAGTACAATACTTAAAAACTTTGAGTGATTTAACCATCTCATTTACACTTGCAGATATCCAACACTTATGAAACCCAATTAAATAGATGATAGATGACTGCATCCAATAAACTTTGCGAAGCCATACTGCTTGTTTACTGCAGTTATCTTTGAAGCAAATTAAATTTGACATCTCTGTCTCACAGGTCAAATTTTCAGGCCAATGCATAGCAGAATTTCAGTTGTGTGCATCTGAACTTACACAGCTTTGTAGCAGTCATCATTTTTTTCACGCAGAAGAAGTGCATTTGCTTTGGTACAAATAACCGTACATATTGCATAATAGTTCAGAAGAGAGAAAAGTAATTATTTGGTTAGCTAGTTTTTGATTGAATGAAAGGATAAAAGAAAAGGTATAGATAGGCATGGTCCCAAATCCAGCTTTGTAGGATCTGTTGAAAGGTCCAACTCTGTTATTCAAGCTTCATGATCCAAAACAGCAGTCAATATTTCATGCTATTCTTTTTATATACAGGAAGAGAGGAGTGAGTGCTCACTAGCTGCAAAACTTTGAATGCAGAAATTGCAGTGGAACCAACGGCAGTTAAATAGCACCAAGCATCCTAATATTTTGTTATCTTCTGTGTGCAAATAGCCTTAAATAGGGCAATGACCCGAAATGATTATGGAAGACAATGGCTAATAAATTAGTGAGGGTTTACAGACAAGACAACAAAAAATACGTATCTAAAGCAAACTCCATTAAGAAAGATAAATGAGAAAACAGACTTTGAAAATACTTCTGAATGAGGCCTTCTTTTCCTTCCTTGTCAATGCTTTGCCTTATTCTTTTCTGTAGAGGGATAATTCATTTTTTCTGTAAAAACACAATCTTAGACAATGAAGAACTCTCCCTCAGATTATCTGCTGCTTAACTTAGTTAGATCTGAATGAGTTAGTTAGTTGTGAATGGATGGAAAAGCATCTGATACCTACTGATTAAAATAACTTGAACAGACTAGAGTAAAAATAATCAGGCAGTGCGTCTTTACTATGTCCCATAAGAGGTTAAAGCGTGGTGGATAACCTTCCGGGTATGTCTGCGTTGCACAGGCTAATGTGCAATTGCTTGAACTCTGCAACTGGAAACAGTATTGTGACTTGTGAAATCCTCTGTTTAGCCTTCCAAGAAGTTTGCTAACTGGTTCAAATGGTACTCTGCACTGATTCTATTGCTTCCAGACTTCTCTTCCACATACAGTTGTCATGAAAATGATAATGTGAAGTGTCCACATCACCAGAGAGTCTAACCATAAGGTTCATTGGTCTCAAAGGTTAAATTGCACATACAACTGTTACATGTGGCAAACGTATCTTGTCAGTATTTCAAGAAGCTGCGTATCTTCCATCTCTAATTTTTCCTCATGTGATCTGCTTTGTTCTAAATGTTGGGGATTCAAAAAGTTCATAACGTCTTGGCTGCTTGCTGACCTATAGCCTCATTTTAGTTAGGTGGGGTTTTGTTCCAGCGGACATTTCCAAGCTCCTTCTGTGTTCTCTCACAGTCAGTTGTTCATATGAGTGTTCTGAATTAAATATTTGGGCAAGTAATAAAATGTTTTCCAAAGAGAAGCATCCAATATTTAGTAGCAGATAGCTGAGCTGCAAGATAACATTTAGATCACAAGTTAATCCTAATGATGTGGCTGCAAAGCTTCACAGCTGGAACAATTTTTGAAATAATATTCAGCTGCTAGTTTAACTGGTATTTAGATTACATCTCCTGGAAAGAGCAAAAATATATGTAAGAAGGAAAGGTCAAAGTTACCTCTTCCTCTGGGATTTTGGCATTCTGTTTTTCTACTCAAATTATGAAGCCTACTAGAAATGTCAACAATGCCAAAAAGAGCTTGGAAAATTTGTAACTGTCTGTCTAGTTCCTGCTGACTGGATAAAATTAAATTCTTTAAAAGATGATGTTGGTTTATGTGCAGAATTTTTATCTGTGTAAGGGTCAGCCATGAAAGATTTACCATCACATTAAGTTCATTAAGATACTGACTCATGTTATTATGTTCATTTTTTTGCAGGATACAGAGTACAAAAGTCCTAGTTTCAAAGAACATACTTCTGTAGGAAAACCACAGAAAGAGTAGAAGACTTCAGAAAATTCTAAGAAGGATAATTTGTTTATTGTAAATAAATTTAGAAGTCTGTGGGGTTTTTTTATTTTAATCTGTTTTTTTTTTTTAAAAAAAGAACTTAGAAGATTAGAATGGTTATAGGGAATCATAGGAGTGTATTTTCCAGTGTATGGGGAACTGAGGGGAATAGACATGACTAACACAGGCAGATGGGACTTTTTTCTGCAACACAGGCAATTTTCCCCATTCCTTTTCTATGAAGTTTGATCAACATGCAAATGGCTATTAAACAAAAATATACCCACTGTATTTTCTTTTCAAGGTGGGCATCTGGTTTATCACCCTACTGAGGATCATGCTTTCCCATCTTGCATCTTCCCCTGCAGACTGTCTTTGGATGTTTACAAAACTTTGGATACATTCTCCAGGTAGAATAAATGAAAATATGAAAGGGGGAGCTTAAGAAGGCATTAGGCCCCTCTCACAGAATCACAGAATCACAGAATAGTAGGGGTTGGAAGGGACCTCTGTGGGTCATCTAGTCCAACCCCCCTGCCGAAGCAGGGTCACCTACAGCAGGCCGCACAGGA
>Ga0065711_1034049_pt1 | contig 24373 bp, 17 predicted proteins | sample Hoacrofraction12_FD_59098 | JGI IMG/M metagenome (GOLD analysis project Ga0065711, IMG submission 59098) | Hoatzin crop microbial communities from Cojedes, Venezuela - Epithelial fraction 12 v2 (version 2) | ecosystem: Host-associated > Birds > Digestive system > Esophagus > Crop | place...
CCCCCCCCCCCTTAAAAGGAAGACAGATCATAATAATAGAGCAGAAATGCACAAAATTGAGGGATAGACCTCAAATTTTACTGACAGGACTAGCTAGTACATACCCCTCCAATTCTTGAAGAAAGAGAAGAGAAATTATAAAAAGAGAGAACAAAAAAGAAAAAAAGTTAAAAGAAAAAGGAGTATAAACATGTGAAGGGTCTCTAAAAAGTAAATAATGGAAAGCATAGAATTTAAATAAGGTCCTGTGATAAGAAACAGAAAATTATCAACAGATGATTCAACTGAAAGTTTGTATTATGAAAGCTTCCAGTACCTTATCCAACAGACTTTAGTTGGCTGCTGTGAAATGAACACCTTTGTGCTAACAATGTAATTAAAAGTGCTAATGTAAACATGTTTATTATTTCTCCTGACAAACATTTCCATGGATTATTACGCCATTATCAGCCAATCAGTTTTTGTTTCCAAAGCATGATTTATGTTATGTGCTTATACGAATTTCCATTATATTCCAAAATTTTGTGTATTAAGCATTAATTAGCTATTTCTTAAGTAATAAATCATAGTTGAGCTTTATATATTTTTGGATTAAAATAATGTGTATGCAACACCTACTTAGAACACAACCACTTGCAGTAATGAAATAGACAGTAGGTACTGTGCTGTCAGCTTAACAGAGGCATCAGAAAATATTATTTTTTCTGCTTTTAATAGTATGTACTGATAAGTCGTTTTTTCCAGTAGGAAAACAAACTGTCTCTGACTGTTTCTTATGAATTTGGAGAAAAGCATGGTCTGAATTCCAATTTTCTGTCTAAGTAGACTGTCTCTTGTTCAGATAATTCACTTCATTCTTTCACCTTTTTTTACTGTGTGTGTAGTATCTCACTTATAAATAAACTCATCCATAATCTGGAAATGAGACTATCCTCTGTCAGAATTCTCTGAGTAGCCTTCATGCAGATCCAACACGGTGGTTTTGTTCACCATAGCATATTTTAAGTTAAATGGTCATTGACTAAAATACAGAAAAATTCTAAAAGTATACACAAGAGTCAATATTCTTTTTTTACAAGTGGTTTATCACTAGGCTAGAGCAAGACCTTCCCTTGTTCTGATCAATCCAGATTTTCTTCACAGGGACATGCATCCAACATAAGAATGCTAGAATATGGACCCTATTTACAGCCTATAGCAGTGTAGTTAGGGAGTTTTATCTTAGGTGACTTGAACTGCCTTCAATGATGGAGGAAATTGCACAAATTTTTTTCTCAGAATCACAGAATCACAGAATGGTAGTGTTTGGAAGGGACCTCTGTGGGTCATCCAGTCCAACCCCCCTGCCGAAACAGGGTTGCCTACAGCAGGCTGCACGGAACCTTGTCCAGGCAGGTCATGAATATCTCCAGAGAAGGAGACTCCACATCTCAGGTAATTAGATATAAAATGAAGGAATATGTGTGGCTGGAGATAGCTTCTCATTTAACAATCATAATTTAAAAGAAAAAACTGAAAATCAAATTTTTTTGAGTGAAATAATCTATGTGACTATATTCATAAGTACTCAGAGTGTTCTTTACTGTGGACAGAGGCTACTGCCTGAATCCCAGCTAGATTTCCATTCTGGTGTAACTCTCAGATGTCCTAATGATTCTAGAGAGCTGTAAGCTGAATATACATCATTGACACGATTTTAGGTGCTAAGGTTCTTAAAAAATGCTATTAGCTTGTTAATCTTGTCTTCCATACATTCGTTTGATTGATCTTACGTCACTCGAATCCCCTTTTATTATGTGTCTAAGCATGAACAGTGGGGGCAATGAACACAGCTCTAACCACAGATATTCTTCTGGGGTACATCTACACTGCCCAGTAGCTCCTCATTTTGTTTCCAGCTCTCCTGTGCATTCACATGACCTGTATGTTGGTTTGCCCAGGGCTGTATCTGAATAAAACTAAGTAATTAACTTTGAGATTAAACCCAGGGTGGGTAACAGGGTTAGTTAGATCTGCCCCCTACACGCACTAATAGCATTATGTATTACAGTCACAAGGTCATTAAACTTCTCCCTCCATCCAAACCATTGTGCTGTCATCTACACTGTGTGCTGGGAATAGCATCTGACCCACACTGTCCTTGAAAGCAGTTCACAGCATTGCCTGGCATGGACCAAAATCATAGTAATGGAGTATTGTGGATGCAAAGCTTCAGTATTTGTGCTGGTGCCCCACAGTTTCTTACGTGTGAGAGCTAGAGGACAACATTGGAATACAGTAGTGTATTGGTTTTGCACAGCAAGGTTTTAGTAGTGGGGGGCTACAGGGATGGTTTCTGTGAGAAGCAGCTAGAACTTGCCCTATGTCTGATAAAGACAATGCCAGCCAGCTCCAAGACAGATCCACCATTGGCCAAGGCCAAGCCAAGCAGCGACGGTGGTTGTGCCTCTGTGATAACATATTTAAGAAGGGGAAAAAAACCCCAAACCTGAGCAACTGCAGCTGGAAGAGAGGAATGAGAATATGTCAGAGAAACAACTCTGCAGACCCCAAGGTCAGTGGAGAAGGAGGAGGGATTGGCCCAGGTGCCGGAGCAGAAATTCCCCTGCAGCCCATGGTGAAGACCATGATGAGGCAGGCTGTCCCCCTGAAGCCCACTGAGAGTTAACAGTGGAGCTGATATTCACTTGCACCCAATGGAGAACCCCACGCCAGAGCAGGTGGATGTCTGAAGGAGGCTGTGACCTCATGGGAAGCCCACATTGGAGCAGCCTCCTGGCAGTATCTCTGGCCCCATGGAGAGTGAAGCTCCAGTGCAACAGGTTTGCCTGCAGCGCTTGTGACCCCATGGGGGACCCACGCTGGAGCAGTACGTTCCTCAAGGACTGCACTCCATGGAAAGGACCTGCACTGGAGCAGTTTGTGAAGAACTGCAGCCCAGGGGAAGCACCAACGCTGGAACAGTTTGTGGAGAACTGACTCAGGAGCAAGGGAAGAGCATGAGGAGGAAGGATTGGCAGAGACAACATGTGACGAACTGATTGTAACACCCATTCCCCAACCTTTGTGCAACTTGAGTGGGAAGAGGTAGAGAAAATCGGGAACAAAATTAACCCTGGGAAGAAAGGAGAGCTGGGGGGAAGGTGTTTTTAAGATTTGATTTTATTTCTCACTAACCTAATCTAATTTGATTGGTAATAAATTTAACTGATTTCCCCAAGTCGAATCTGTTTTGCACATGACAGTAATTGGTGAGTGAGCAACCCATGCACCTTTCATTTTATTTTCTCTCCCCTGTCCACTTGAGGAAGAGGAGTGACAGAATGGCTTTGGTGGGCACCTGGTATCCAGTCAAGGTCGACCCACCACAGATAGGATATTTGGAGCAAACAGAATGGGACAGAGTTGCAACCACACTGGAGACATTTAGCTTTTATGGACAAAAATGTGAGTTTGCATCATGCGCAGTGTAGGTCACATTACACCTTAAAGTGGGTGTCTGTAGCAGTGTAACCTATGTTAATCTGTCTAATGATTGACTACAGAAATCATGAATCAGAATGAAGTGATTTACACTTCTCCTTATATTTCAGCACCAGGAAGGGACAACATAGGCCTTTCCTGCAAAAGTTGCTCATTTTTGGTCCTCTTCTGATGAAGCTGCTACTCAAACCTCTTCTTACACAGACCCCTAAATCCAATCTCAGTCAGTAGTATACTGGCAGAAAAGTTCTCCTACCAGATCTATCCTGAAACATTGCAAAAGGACCTAAGAAAAATAGGCCAGACACCCTAATGTGTTTCCAGAAAAGTGAATGTTGTCCCAGTGAGATGAGTGCTTGTACTGTTACGAAAAATTCACTAAGTACCTTTTCCTAATGAAAATAACCACTCTCTGCTGAGTGACCTGTGGAAACAGAACATTACTTCTTTAGTCTCACATACTCTTCACTGACACAGTCACAGCATCCAGTTCCGAGAATTTCTCTTAATAAACAATTTCTTATATTCATGTTTTTCAAGAAGTATTTATAAAGGATAAAAATAAAAGGGGTTTCTTGTTCATTTTATCAAACATGCTTACATATGTAATGGTTAAATGTAATGACCAGCTGATTCAGCTAGCTTGAAAACTTTTTCAAATTAGTTTTTGTCTTTCTCTTTAAATGCTGGGGTGCAGAGAGAAAGAAACCACTAAAGCGTATTCTTTTCCTCCCTCTGGACTTGACTAGTCTACAGAGCAATGACTCAGAACAACAAACAAACTGAAAAGCAGCCAGACTGTCACGACTGCCATTCTATTGTCGTAAATTTGATCCCCCTTGGAATCTTATTTTAAGGACGGGATAGACAATAAACTAAATTCTGATCTCAGTTACTGTGGAGCAACTCCATCTTTACTTGGTTTCTTCACAACAGTGAAGACATTTTTTATATCTGAGTAAAATTTTGTTTGCAGATCTTATAGGCAATACTACAGAAAAAATGCAATATACACAGTAGGCCTAATTTGCTGTTCCTGCTTTGCAGCAGTTGGTGTAGGAACCAGGGTGAATGGCTGCAGTCACCCAACTAAGAGCATTGTTTTCGAACAATGCAAATCAACTGCCAAAAGAAATTGTTAGGATTAACCTTTTTCTTTCATTACATTGGATATGACATTCACGGAATATGTGAGTTACATAAATACACGACTTTTTATTCCCTATCTTTCTTTTACTGTGCATAAATTCATTTTACCAAAGTCCTTGTTCTTTATGGGAGAAACCAGAAAAGAAGATGTGCTTGCCATTACCTGTAAAAGATTAAGCTGAACTTTCCTGACCACCTGTTGATTTTTTTTTTTTCTCCTCCTATGTGTAAACTTCTCATCAGCATCTTTTCCACCTTGATCTTTTATATGCTTCTTTCTGGCTCCATGCTTTGTCCTAGTAAAAACCAAAAAAAACCAAAAAACAGCTGTTGAAGTAATTTAAAGCTCAGAAGTCATTCTCACAAGTAACCAGACTCACCTGTTAAGTATTTTAAAAATTAGGCCTTGTATCAGCAAAGAAAGCTGATCTTTATTGAAGAGAACAGACCTTGATGTGTTTATGATCACTAGAATGTGGAGAAGGTGGTATATACCATTTGTACCAGCTGGATTTTATGAATAACCTTGACACACAAATTCAGAGGCACTGACTGACTTGTGGGTGGTAGGATACTTTGCACAGGAGAAAGAGTAAAGCTTCCAAGCAAAATAAAAGCAAAGCAATACACTAGTAGTTAAATCAAAACAAGTCTCCTTATTTAACCATGCTTAAAGAGGATTCAAATAAGATCCCAATACTTTGGGCCACTTGTATGTTGTGAGGACTATTTAGCTGCCTTGGAAAGTGAAAGAAATGTCATAGTTCTTCAAAGCAATTCCTTTTCTAATTAAAATTATTTCATTCTTCAAATAGATTTTTTTTATTCATAACTAGATTCTGTTAAAGTCCTTGACACTTTGTCAGCTGCAGTGGATAACAATTAGGCATATCTTAGCATAAGATGAATTTTCATTGAAGAAGATCTTAAAAAATCATTTTTTTGTAAATGTTGTGCTAAGGAAATCTGAAGTTATTTAGCTGCAATATGATCTTCACTATAGTCTTGAAGACCAAATCTTTTTTTTTCTGGTTGTATAATTTTCAGTAAACCTCCGACCATTCTTGTTTCTTTTCACTGGATTGTCTTCACTAACATACCTTTTTTAAAGGGCAGAGCCTTTTAAGCAGGATACTTTTCTTTAACTTGTATACACTGAATATAAAGAAGCTTATGTTATTCATGGTGCAGACATGTTTTGCCTTAGTACACACAAAGTATTTTGGCTGGTTTTGTACATTTTCTTTTTGTTGTTGTTTCCCCTGTAACATGGTCTATGTTGATGATATAGTCTATTATAGTTTCCAGGTAGCCTTTTGCAAAACTATTAGAGTCAGTTATTCTCCAGTCTATTTTGATGCTGCTTCCAATGCCTTTACCAGTATAGAATAAGCACTTATCATCACCTAATATATTTTCTCAGAGAATTTCTCATATTTATAAATACAGTTCTTAATTTTAACACTCCCTTCAAAAGTAATTAACCTCTTCAAAATCAATGTAATAATTGTCTTTTCTGTGAAAGGATGTAAGTATTTAAATCTTGTGCCTACTTTAGACCAAGTTCATCTAGATGTTTCTACATCAAAAAAACTACTAAAATAATGGTGTAACACATATTCTAACCCTCTTTCTGTGGAAGACCTTTCACTTTGCTTGAAGAGGACACCAGGTGTGAATAACACTACTTTTTCTTGACAGTTCCTAATTCTTGACAAACTCCTCCTTATTTCTAGATTCTTAGCTACCTACCTGTATTGGGTTCACTTGGCAAGGTTTTGGTACTGAGGGTTGGCTGGTACAAAGGTGGCTTCTGTGAGAAGATGACAGAAGTTTCCCAGATGCCAGAAGTTTCAGATGGAGCCAGTGCCAGATGGCTCCAAGGTGAACCCTATGGCCAAAGCTGAGTGAACCAGTGATGTTGGTAGCACCTCTGTGATAGTGTATTTAAGAAGGTTTAAAAACTGCTGCACCACAGAAGCTGGAAGAGAGAAGTGAGAATACGTGAGAGAAACAACTTTGCAGATACCAAGGTCGGTGAAGAAGGAGGAGGAGGAAGTTCACCAGGTGCTGAAGCAGAGATTCCCCTGCAGCCATGGTGAAGATCATGGTAAAGCAGGTTGATTCCCATTCAGCCCATGGGGTTTAACAGTGGAGCTGATATCCACCCTGTAGCCTGTGGACTACCCCATGCTCAGGCAGACGCAAGTGCTCTGAAGGACTCTATGACCCCATGCAGAGCATGTGCTGGAGCAGGCTCCTGACAGGAGCCATGGTACCATGAGGGATAGATCCTGGAGCAGTCTGTTCCTGAAGGAGTGCATCACATGGAAAGGACTCATGCTGGAGCAGTTTGTGAAGAACTCCAGTCCGTGGGAAGGACTCGCATTGGAGAAGTTCATGGAGAACTGTGTCCTGTGGGATGGACTGCATGCTGGAGGAAGGGAAGAGAGTGAGGAGGAAAGGAGGAATAGAGAAAAAGCATTATGAGTGGACTGCAACCCCCATTCCCCATTCCCCATTCCCCTGTACTGCTTGAGCGGGAGGAGGCAGAGAATGTTGAGAACGAAGCTAAGCCCAGAAAAAAGGGAGAAGTGAGGGGAACGTGTTTTAAGATTTCTTTTTCTTTCTCTTTATCCTACTCTGACTTTTGATTGACAATAAATTAAATTAATTTCCCCAAGTCAAGTTTTTTGGTCTGTTACAGTAATTGATGAGTGATCTCCCTGTACCTATCTTGACCTATGAGCTTTTCATCATATTTTCTGTCCCCTGTCCAGTTGAGGAGAGGGAGTGACAGAGCTGCTTGGTAGGCATCCAGTGGTCAGCCAAGGTCAACCCACCTCACTGTCCTAGTAACTTTGACTTATGTACAATGTTATACTGATGTACAACTTGCTCTAGTCCCTTCATTAAAGACAGTATTCTATTTTGCTTTCTCTAGCTAGCAACTCATCTTCTACAAACTACTGCTAATCTCAGACTGCTTTAGTAAACTCTCATAAGTATTGTAGAATAAAATTTACTGCTAATCTCAAAAAACCTAAAAGTCCTTAATTGTTCTAAAATCTTATTATTTTCCTGTTTCCCAGGCTGAAATTTTATTATCTTGCCAGCATTTTTAATTATTTTAAGAGTCTGATTACTAATTTTTTTTTTTTAAACACCAGTAATTGGTGTACAGCTAAGCACTATCATCATGAAGTTGTGGATTGAAGTGACTTCTCCCCTGTATATTCTGCTTTTGTCTTGAAGCTGAAGGGAGCGTGGCATGGCATGGCATGGTATTTTAAATACCTTGGAAGAGCTTTAGGGTTGAGGTATCCTTTCTGGTTTTTACGTATTTAATTGTGTTGAGAGCTTGTGATACTGGGTTGTCTGCCCTGATAAGTAGGTCATGCAGGAGTGATACTTCTGCTCTGTGATCTACCGTGTCAAAGAATGCAGATAGGTTTGACAATATTATCTCAATCTCTGTCCATGGTTACTCTTTCAGTATTAGTAGATACATTTATGAGCTGTGCCCTGGTGTGACACTGACAATGTAGCATCCACTATTGGCTGATGTAGTTGTTTCTTGATAAAATAGTTGGTTAGTATTTCCTTAGAGCCTTCATCCATGGAGTATACTTGGAGACATCTTCAAAGCTGGTTGATCACAGGAGAATTGGATGACTGGCTACATTTTTGAGTTTTAGATTCTCAAGGTCAATACCTAGAAAGCTACCTACACTGTCAGTTGTTTCCAAGCAGTCAGACAGAGCTGTCAGGAAGCTGAAAACAAAAATGAACCTGCATGGCTTCTTTCTCTTTTTTGCTAACTTTATTTACAAATTTGGATTAGGTTATCTTCATATGTAGACTACCAAATATAGATATACCCATATGGCATTTCAAATCCATTCCTACTTCTTTTGAAACCTCTTAGATACAGGTCAGCATGTTTCTAGTCTTACATTTTAAATGTACAAGTAGACAAATTGTTTTTGACATTTTTGCAATAGGCAGTCCAGGCAACAATGGGGTTTTAGGTCTTCTCCCTCTCCCATAGGAACAGTTTTGTTTCAGTTTAAATTGAATGAAAAAGGTCTTTTTTATCTATTTTTTCTTCATTTTTTTCTTGTACTTTTGAAGGCCTGGGGTGTGGGGAAATAATAAAATCAGTTTAAAGCTAGAAAGTTGCATTTTTTGAGGAGTGGCGCTCTATGTTGTGCTCCTTACTTGCAAGCCAACAAAGCCAGATGCCTGCAATGATTGTTTCTCCAGGTGAACACAGTATAGCCATGAAAGTACTAGAGCAGAAAAAAATCAGTTTGTTCCCCGAACAGTAAAAACAGCCAAGGGTAGATGTGGAGGTATAAGTACGTTTATATATATGACTTACTGTGTGTTATATATATAAAATATCTATTTTTAATGCATATGAAAGATATATATCTTATACATCTATGATAATGCATTTATACAAAAGATACACTCTTAGACACCTTTTCTAGGCTATGGAGAGCCCTCAGTTACTAATAATATCTTTTTTACCTCTGATAATTTGGATTAGATGTATTTCCTTCTGGATTTTAATAGGAAAGTGTACAAATCAATTAAAAATAAGGATTATATACTATCTGTGATGTACATCTAAATTCAGGTCATGCAAACCTAGGAGAGAATTTGTAGACTACACATTGTTTATTTTGGGTAGGTATTTAACAATATTCATGGCTGTACTCTTTGAGCAACTCTTTGACAACAGTCATTATTTGTGGTTTGCAACATAATGATTGCTACCTGAAGGACAAAATGCCACTCAATATGTAGACAATATAAAGTGGTGGAGACTTATCTTGAACAAAAAAGTAATATTTTTTCATCCAACAGTGTCTCAATTGATAAACAGTGACAGAACAGATCATATCATTGTATTTATATACACTTCACACAGGTTGCACCTGAACTGGCAAAAGGACTGTTTTTCAATACTGTAGTAACCAGCTAATAACTTATGACATCTGAATCAAGAAAATACTTTTGCTATAACACTGCTGCTAAATCAAAGGTAGAAAAAACTGTCCTTCAATCACCGTCATGTAATCTGGTCAGGAAAAACTATAGAGAAAGGTGAAATACAGAACAAGGGGTTTTAGATGCAACAAATATTTTAAACTGTGTTACCAGGAATTCACCTTTAAAAAAAAAAAACAACTTCACTTTAAAAATGTTAGTTTTATGAATATTATGGGGTTTTATTATCCTTGGGAGTCAAATATTTTAGAGATAATGAAGATATGCATAGTTGTAGCTTAGGCTACAGCAGTTCCAGTATCATGTCTTATAAAAGAGACCATCATCAAAATAAGCAAGGAATAAAAAAAAGGTTTCTAACTAAAGTTAAGTGAGCGAGTAGAGGCAGTTTTACTGTTTTATTTTTTTTTTCACATAAAATACTGTGTGGTGGAAAGCTTTGCAAAAAAGATGCTGTGAAGAACAAAATACTGGAAACAGCTGGATTCTAAATTGTTGTTAGAGGAGTGCTTACACAAGCACTCAGTCTTACTATGCTTTCCTGGTGCCTGGACACACATACTGATAAGAAAACATGGTGAAAAGAGAGGACATCTTGGTCATTATCATAAGAACAATCTAAATATGTCTGTAAACAGCAATCATACAATTAATTTCTGAATTTCCTTATTTCAGTTCTGCCATATGCAGCTTTTAATTCTGCGGTGAGGTAAATTCATTGCAGAAGAGGAGAAGGAAACAGGCAGTCAAAGTGGATAATAAATTATCTGGACTGCTTAGTAAGTATTTTGAGTATACGGTTTTAGGCAGTGAGGAAAAAGTGGCTTTATTTTCGAAGAATGTAAAATCTCTGTCTGCCAACATATTTGCACAACCAGTTCTATTCTTTTGGAGACATTTCTAGTGACACTAATTTCTTTAAGAACATTCTATCAAGTAGTACTATCATTACATGTCCTTTAAGAGTACAGTCACATTCTTCTTAATGTGAAAATATTTATATTTCTAGAGCCGTTATTTGTTGCACTTTAGAGAGATACACTTTATGCCTCTTGAGATGTTGTAGAATACAAAATTCAAAAAGGAATTTAAACAAGCACATTTTTTAGACAGCAAGGGAGATGCAATACAAGCATTGCAATACCACGTAGCCATGACTTCTGCTGAGGAAAATGAGATTGTCTTCTCCCTTACATGGCCATCTGAGGCTTGTAAAAACTTCTTCACAAAGATCTTAAAGACACTTGGCATTAATGGAGAAAAACATTTCATGGTGAATATAATCAGCTGCCTTATGAATCTCAAAAATATTTTCAATACACCAGAATTATTTCAAGGAAGGCAGAATACAGCCTTAGTGAGAAAAGGTCACATGCAGTTTACCATGTTCCCGGCAAGGCAAGCAGGAATCATAGAATCATAGAATCATAGAAAGTTTTGGGTCAGAAGGGACCCCTAGAGGTCATCTAGTTCAACCCCCCGCAGCGAGCAGGGACACTAGATCAGGTTGCTCAGAGCCCTGTCCAACCAGGTCTTGAATGTTTCCAGGCATGGGGCCTCCACTACCTCTCTGAGAAACCCGTTCCTGTGTTTCACCACCCTCATTGTAAAGAATATCTTCCTTATATCCAGCCTAAGCCTACCCTGTTTTAGTTTAAAACCATTACCCCTCGTCCTGTCACTGCTGTCTCTGCTTAAAAGATTGTCCCCATCTTTCCTATAGGCTCCCTTTAAGTACTGAAAGGCTGCAATCAGGTCTCCCCGCAACCTTCTCTTCTCCAGGTTGAACAAGCCCAACTCTCTCAGCCTGTCGTCATAGGAGAGGTGCTCCAGCCCTCGGATCATTTTTGTAGCCCTCCTTTGGACCCGCTCCAACAGTTGCATGTCCTTCTTGTGCTGAGGGCTCCAGAGCTGAACGCAGCACTCCAGGTGAGGTCTCACCAGAGCAGAGTAGAGGGGCAGAATCACCTCTCTCGACCTTCTGGCCACGCATTTCTTGATGCAGCGCAGGACACGGTTGGCCCTCTGGGCTGCCAGCGCACATTGCCGGCTCATGTCCAGCCTTTTGTCTATCAGTACCCCCAGGTCCCTTTCCTCTTTGGGGAGAGCAGTAACACAGAGTCCCTCTGTGACATCTATCTTTAGAAAAAAAAAGAAAAAAAAAGAAAAGGTTTGAAAGATGGACAAAACTTTTTTTGTGAGGGAAAAAGAGTGTTGCAGAACCCAAAGGGTTGGAGACAGCCATCGGTTCACTTTTCTCAATCCCCACTGGAAGAGCAGAATTTCACACATCCTGTCTCCAGTGTTTCCCCTCCTATTTGCTGTTTAACACAGCATTCGCCCAGCATCTTGTCTGCTTCAGCTGCCATCTTGAGGCAGCTAAGTTTCCTTATTTGTGTGTTAGGAAGCTCAAGACTTAATAGAAATGTCCAGCTTTCAGAAGTCAGTCATGAGTATGCCTGCCTTATGTAGAACTGCAATTTTCTCTAACTAGATTTGCTAATGACTTGCTTCTCCTTCACACAATGAATTTAACTACAAGTGACTAAATGCTGTACACAGAAGACAAACATATGAAGAATATCCAAGGGCAGTTCCACTTGATTTGATGAACATTATCAAAACAGTTGATAAGATGTTAAATAAATACTTTTCAGCATAGTTTGCTGCTATCTATAATGTGCTGCACCCACTTTGTGGAGAAAAATCAGCTCTTTTAGATCCAATCTATATTCTGCAGAGTTTCCTTCTAGAAGTCAGGATTGTGTACAATCAAATTAATCAAAGTAAATGAAAGCAGAGTGATTGCATTGTGACTATCCTGGGGCTGCTGGTATCAGAAAGATGAAGTTATTATAACCAAGGTCTACAAAAAGTCATAAAACTGCAGCTGTTATAAAAATGGAAGGGACACCTGAAAGGTACAGCATTATTTGTATACAGAGAAGAGTTCTGGGAATCATCTCTGGTCTCCAAGTAGTAGAGAAACAGACTCATCCTTCACTTGTGAATGAGGTGGCTGTTATAATTGATGGTACCTTCTGAATTACTTCAATCATTAGGGTTCCAGTGGCTGAATTAAAATAAAATCAAGGATGCACATTCTGATGCTAAAGCAGTGAAAATTTATTCCTTCTTTGTGGCAGATATAACAGATCATTTTTTGAGGAAGTGTTTTACTGAAAGTGTTTCAGCTATGTAGTTCCCTGGGAAAATGAAGAGTAATGTAGAAATTGGACAAGATGAAGCTAGCTGTTTCATTCCAGATATTGAATATTCTAGTCATTTTCAATAAATCTACTGCTTATTGGAGGTTAGTCATCACTTTGTTAACATTATAAAAGCTGCACAAAATGTTTTGTTTAGTCAGATAACCTTCAGGTACCAGAAAATGAAGTTTATTCTAAAGACATATTTGGGTATGTTTTCCTGTATGCAAGGAAAAGAAATGTCAATTGAGTGTAACAGGTCTGTCACAGAACAGCTGCCAATACAATCTGATCATAAAGTCACTTTTTTAAGACCACTGTGGAAATGAAACCCTTGGTAAAAAGAAAAAATATATAAGGTCTTTGGCCAGCTCTTATGGCTAATTCTTTTCACCAAAATGCAGTTGCACAAAATCTGAGACTCTAGTCTAAAATAATCATTTCAGTTTCTAGAGGTAAGGAAAACCAAGAATCTTTTCTATGTTAAGAAATAGAATCTCATCCTAACTTAAGTTTGCATTAAAAACCAAGCTGGGGTTTTACCCTAGCAATGTTTTCAGGCAAGTGGTGTTGTCCCACACGAGTATGGTTGTCAAAGTTTGCTGGATGAGACCTAGGTCTGACTTGATTCTTTTCACTGGAAAGCCTGCTAATAGACTAGTGAAGTAATTGCTGGCTGCTTCCCAATCAGCTGGTGCCAAGAACATTTGCCTTGTATACTTGACAGGAGCTGCTGAACTTTGGAAGCCAATGGAGTTCCCTTCCTTCCCTTTTCATGACATGCCAGGAAAACGGCGTCCAGCAGATATCAACAGCCTGCCCTGAAAGTAGTAGATTTCTATGTTAACTGAATGTTCTCGCATTTCTGCTTCTCCCCTTCGTCCCTGCTCCAGTACTACCAGAATAGCTGTCAGATCCTAATTTATTGACTTTAAATTTTTTTCTCTTATGACCATGTGTCTAGATGTGATTGCTGACTCACCTATGCGAGAGATGTGAGAGGTCAGCGGATTTTGTTCTAGGTTAGCAACCACTTTAGCCCATGTTAATACTTCAATATTTAAAGTGGAGGCAGTTTGACAGAGGGCATCTCTGTCTAGCACATTGATGTCCACCATCGATGCACTCTGAAATCAGGGAAAGGAATTACATTGTAAAGGAGGTTCTGAGTCTTTGCTTCAGAAACTGCCTAGACAAGCGTTTCAGACTAGAAACACAATTTTAAAGAGCTTAGAATGAATTGCCCAAATCCTTATGTATTTACATAAAAATCCTTTAGCGAAAGAGAAGAAAATCTAAATGTTGTTGCTCTACGTGTCTTGGCTCTGCTTTTAGGACTTTTCCAATAACAATCTAGCACATGCTAAAAGCCTTCAGGCTGATCAGAATCAGTGCTAGAATCACCCAGCATAGGGCAGCAGCTGAACGAGGCGGGTGCAATCTCTCACGTGACATTTGAGAACTGGCTTCACCTAGATTCCAGCTCAATATTCCACGAATTGCCCCTCTAAGAATCAGCAGAATATATTCCAATTCTCTGTTAAATGCCGTGATCACATTATTTACAGATTTTTATGTTGTATTTTTTTAAAGCACTGTGATAGATGATTTTTTGTTTTTGATAGTGTAAGAAGTGGTGTTATAATTAGATTCTCCATTTAAATGAAAAGAATAAGCTATTACCAACTGCCCAAAAATCTTTGAGTGATCATATGGAAATGACAGTCTAATTTTTGTTTTACAGGGTATGGTGACTCTCAAGTGACTGTTTTGTTTACCAAAATACGGAGCATGATACTGCTACTGGTATTTTAATCTTCTCTGATTTTATTTCATTAATTTGTTATAATGACAGCACATAAACAGTTAGTTATCATCTAAAATGTTAATTAATCTAGGACTTTCACAACAGATAAAGTTCTGATTCTGTAGAGAACACTATACCAGCAAAGAATTGACATTAATGAGACTCAGTCACCTGCTTAAAGTTAAGATACCTTTCAGCAATAATGATGGAATTTGATGTCTGTTTAGAGGTGGTGGCTTAACACAGATATGATGCCTGCCATCTGCCTCTTAGACCTCTTCTTTAAATACTGCTCTGGTTGACCTTGTGCTTGCAGTCAGGTTGAAGAGCAGTTAGGATACACTTCATAAGGCTTTAGATGTCAAAACGTTCTATGTCCTATAGAAGTTCATAATGTATGCTCACTCCATAACGTGTAGAGAACTGTGCATCTCTATTATACTTCCCATAGGTATTTCAGCACAGTTCCATGATGTATTGGAGTCAGTGAAAAGTCAGTTTCAGCCTTCCAGCTTGTTCCCAACCCAGTCCACGGTTTTGAAACTCCTTGACTGCTTGTTCAACCACACTATAAACCAACCAAGTTCAATGAATAAAAGGAACAACTCAAAATCACAGAGGGAAGTGTAAATCACATCCAATACGTACAATCAAGTAAGCAAATTTGAATGCATGGCATTGTAAAAAATAAACCCTTGATAAAATTGAGTTTGGCCTGTGAAACAATTATTCCCTTTTATTGATTTATAGTCATTGTTAGGACTGCAAAAATATTAACTGGAGATATTAATTTTAGTCTGATCTGAGAAAGAAAAATAAAAAGAATTAGAGTTTACTAAGCAGACAAAGAGTAGGAACTTACTCTGTCACTACCTTAAATGAAACATTTGAAAGACAAAGTACTCCGCTTTCAAATACTCCTGTTTCTTACAGAAAAACCAAATATTACACATTTACAAACCTTAGTAACTATTTCTGATTGACTGAAGTGTTTGTAATAAAAATGTCATAGTAAATGAGACTGTTTATTATGTAAAGTGCACAAGAGCCTAAGGATTTTTACTCATAAATTACAGACTTACTGCCACAGCCCATCATCACAGACATAAATTATGATTTCCTGGTCTGTTTTTGTGGAGGATGAAGCATTAAAGGACTGGGGACATGTGAGCAATCCAGCATTTTCTCTGTGAGGCCATGAAGCCTTAGCATAAGGCTGCAAGGGCATCTAGAGGACAAACAGTGGTATAAACAAAGGAATGAATGCAAAGAAAAATGAGTCCAGAATACTGAAGCGGAACTTGCCACCTGGCAAGAAAGCCACGAGCACGGCGAGTGAACAAGTAATGCACACCAAACATAATCGGGTTGCTATGTGGTTTAATTTGATTATTGCCAATGGGAGATCGCCGCGTATGTAATGGGGGATATAAATGTGAGCTATCTGGGGCTAATAAACGGCTTGTACCTGATCACATTGATCATCGCGTCGAGTCCGGTTCATCCTCCGTGACATTTTTTGTCTCTTTCTCTTGACATAGGGAGAATATCATGCACGTCACATATGGAGAACAAAAAAGTAGAGGGGAAGAATCACGTACCTTGACCTGTTGGCCACGCTTCTTTTGATGCAGCACAGGATACGATTGGCTTTCTGGGCTGCAATCAGACATCTATATGTGGGATTGGCTATGTGGGTCAAACTCAGTTTTTCATCCCCCAATATATCCAAGTCCTTCTTGGCAAGGCTGCTCTCAATCCCGTGGTTGGCCAGCCTGTATCCATGATTGGGATTGCCCTGACCCATGTGCAGAACCCTGCACTTGGCCTTTTTGAACTTCATGAGGTTAATGCTAACATGGGCCCTCCTCTCTAGCTTCTCAAGGTCCCTCTGAATGTCATCCCTTCCTTCTAGAGAACTGATACCTGTAAATATAAAATTTCCACTTACCAGAGTGATTGTAATTAAACTAAACTAAATCCTTACTGTTTTGAGAAGACAGAAAAGCTTTAAGATAAAGAGGCTCCTCAATAACACTACTTAGACAAACTTGACTTGCTGTTTTGAGAAGACAAGAAAGATCTAAGATAGAGAGGCTCCTAAATAACACTACCCCAGACAGCTCAGCCTTGGGAGGGCAGAAGTACCAAGCTACAGAGATAAAGAGGCACCAGGAGGGCAACAAGACCAGAGCAAAACAACCTGGAAGGACACAGTATACATAATCTTAGAACTGAGTCTGTGCAGAAACAAAAGTCAACCAGTGGACACTGTGATGAGGAGTATAAGCCTTCATCTTGAGACCCCCCAAGACCACCCGAGGATGCTAACAGACATGCGTGAAAGATATTAACATATGCTAATTCATTCTTGGAAAAGTAATTAATATGCTAAGCATTTCTTGGAAATATAATGCCATTAACAGCAGCTTTTTGAGTGTGACCACTTGGTCTGGGTTTGGCCAGGACAGGGTTAATTTTCACCAGAATCCAGGAAGGGACACAGCCGGGGGGGGGGCTGACCCATCCTGGCCAAACAGAGCAGGGTATTCCATAACACGTCATGCTGGGTTCCAGTGAGGGGGGAGCTGGGCGGCGGGAACTCACTCACGGCTTGGGAGCGCGCAGCGGCAGCGGTGGTGGAGAACAGCTCTGTGGGTTGTGTGATTTGTGTTGTGTATTCTCCTTATATGTATCCTTGTTGTTACTGTTCCCTTTGTTTGCTGTTCTGTTAAACTGCCCTTATCCCCACCCACCAGTTTTTGCCTGTTTCTTTGCATTCTCCTCCACACCCCGGCAGGGGGAGGGGCGGCAGAGCGGCTACGTGGCCCTTTTGTTGCTGGCCGCAGCCAAACTATAACATTAAATTTGGCGCCCAAGCATGGGGCGGGAAAAAGGCAGGGCTGAGCAGAGTGTCTTAAAACAACTTTCTTAGGTACTGTTATAATTTATTATATGCATTTATAGCCAGTCGCCAGTAAAAATGTTGCTGTCTTTGCTCAAGTGGCTGTGGTATGTCAACCCTTACCTGCTGTATGTGTTCACTGTGGTGCTCTTCATTATCTCTCAGAAAAGGATCAGGATTGCAATTTTGTTGTACTGTACAATATCGACTTATGATATGATAACATCTATGGGAATGATATTACGGTTGTATTTGCACGTGGCACTGCGGTCATTTGCATACCTCAGATGCTATCTCTCAGAATTTATTAATAATTGAACCCAATCTGTGGGGAGAACCGGAGGGGATGCTTTCTCATACTCTTTCACACCTCCTCTCTCCTTCAGCCTGGTCCTAACAGCTTTTGAGAGTTTTGAATATGCATGGGATGGTCAGACCAGTGTGTTTCTATTGTTCTGCCTCCTGAATGGGTTTCAGGTTTTGTTTAGGGTTAAACAAGTAGTTAAGAACATCGTGCAGAGACCTGACCCAGGGTTGGATAGCTCTGAGTGGCTGGATGTGTGGGATAGCATGGGCAAGTATCTAGGACAGTAGGCATCCCTGGTTTTTGAAACTCACCCCTGAACAAGTACAGAATCCTGACAAACTATTGAAATATTTGGAAAAATTGTGCTGCCATGCTGGGAATTCCATGAAGACACAAATCACTGCAATGTGCTGGGGTCTGGCCCACGCCTACCAACCTGCCCTGTTCACCACTATTCAGTACTCTAATGGGGAAGGAGGGTGAAACGAAGCAACAGGCACTGCGACTGGCACTACCCCCCCAGCCGGCTCTGCAGCCACTCCAGCCCAGTAGGAAGTCACAACACCCCCCGACAGACACCATGGAAGCCACTGCCACGGCCGCAGGGGCTGCCCCATCTTCCCCAGTGGACACAGAATCTGCTCCAGCTCCAGCAGCAGACACTGCGACTGAGCCTGAAAACTAACCCGTACCGGTAGCAGTCGCCCCTGTACACAAAAAGAGACACATGAAGAATTCAGATCGCCTGGATGACACTGAGCCAGGGTCATCACAGGAGGCAGAGACAGAGATCATCACCCTGGTTCCTGCCCTGAGCAAGCTGTGAGATATGCGGAAAGATTTCAGCCACCACCCAGGTAAGCACATTGTCACCTCGCTGATGTGGTGCTGGGATAACGGGGTCAGCAGCTTGGAATTAGAGGGCAAGGAAGCCATGCAGCTGGGGTGCCTGGCCAGGGAAGCAGACATTGACAAGGCCATTGGAAAAAAAGCACAAGTCCTCAGCCTCTGGAGGTGACTTCTGTCAGGCATGAGGGAATGGTACCCGGAGCAACACCTGCGATATATTTGTTAGGATTAAATACCAGGTATTTAATCTTGGGAAGTAATTACCTAATCTCTGCTAAACAGAATGACAGCTTTAAATATTTTTCTGTGGAATGTGCTGCACAAGTGAATATGTCACTATAGACTTTGAGGTTATAAAAATTGTTAAAGAAAGATTCTGAAATAATGCCCATATCCATTTACCAGAGGATATGAATTTTGGAGATGTAAGGGGCTCTACAAGTAACCTAGCTCTGTTGCAAGGGGTGAGACATGACACCCCAAGCTCAGACCACTGAAGTAAGACTTAGACAAAACAGGGATACCCAAAGCCACAATTGTTACAAAGATTTTTTTCCTTTCATCTCCTGTCTAAATCCAAATGCATCCAACCTCAACGCTCCCAAAGAAGTCAGAGTTTTGCTCACAGCTACCACTCTGAGGACTTCAGTGCCCTGCTAATTTTTCATCCTGTTTGAGGTCTGGGTGCTTGGCAGAGTAACTCCAAATCCATTTGAAGAACAGAGTCCTTGTTCTGGAATCTCCTAAAGAGGACTAGAAAGGTCAGGTTACACATGTCGTATAGCACCACTAAACTTGGAAATGCTGCATTTTACTTCCAAGTATCTCAAATACAGTTTGGTGGATAGGGTGCTCAAGGAGACTGATATTGAGGATCTGAGCTACTTGAGGCAGAGAAGGTAATTGCATAGATCTGTACTATACTATAGTACACTATGTTATATAGTATAAAGAAGGGAAGGAAGCAAAACTAGGAAGCTTCTTAATGAAAAAAAAAGAAAAAAGTGTGTAGGTCTTTCTAAGAATTAATCTCTCCCTATGCCAAAGTAAAGCTTCCTGGCCCCAGATGCCAAAGTGACAGGATATCCAGGAGTCCTAAATAAAGACCGTCAGCTCCCAAAGGGAATAAAGTTTCACAGACATTTCTTACTAGCTAACTTTAGCTGACAATGAAGCCTGATATTCTCTGAGATTTTTTTGTTCTTAGTTTAATCATGTTCTGAGATGCGTATTTTTTCCAGTGCTCAGATGATCCAGGGTTACAGATTCTCTCAGAGAATTAGAACTTATTTTCCTATGCCAAGACTCTAAAAAGTAGGCTTTGTTGCACACAACAGACCAGTTTCTATATTTTCTTCTTGAACTAGCTTTATTCCAGTTTTAATCATATGTGTGAGTTTTGTTGAAATGAATGTGATTAAAGCACATACTTAAATGGCCTGTTGAATAGAATATGTCCTAATTGATGCATATGCTTAAATATTCTTTAGAAATTCTAAAAATAGGTAACCCCAAAGTACGATCATGAAAGAAAGATGAATTACAGAGATTTTTCTCTGAGTAAACAGAATGAAAAAATAATTCACAAGGAGATAAGAAAATTAGTAAAACCAAACATTTCTAGCTTGGAGAAGCTCTGATTCATTTTTTCTGAAAAAAATAGCATTTTTTCTGCAGTTAAATAACCTACAGCATTTAGTAATCTGTTTTATTAAACACCACATTACTTTCCCTAAAATAAACTTCAGAATGTATCAATTTTCACCTATGTATTACCAAAATGCAGAAATTATCAAATTATCAAGATATATATGTGTAGCTTTAACTATTTTTATTTATATATTAACAAAATACAAAAATTTAAAACCACTGACACGGTAGTATACTATGATATAAAAATACTACATTAGATATATGTGTATATTGACTCCTAGAACCAAATAGATAGTAGGGGATCTTCATTTGCTAGTTATAGTAGAAACACTGCTGTGACAGCAACATTCTCAGTAATTCCGCGTATCCAGAACAATAGGGGAGAAAAAAGGTATTTACTACTTGCTTGCAGGAAAAAGTATACTTGAAAATATAATCATAGAATCATAGAATATTTTGGGTTGGAAGATACCTTTAAAGATCAGTAGTCCAACTCCCCTGCCACGGGCAGAGACATCTTTCACTAGAGCAGGTCACTCAATGTTCCAGTCAACCCGACTGTGAGCATTGCCAATGATGGGCATCCATAGCTTCTCCAGACAACTTGTTCTAGTCTCTCACCACCCTCATGGTAAAGATTTGCTTCCTTATATTCAATCTAAATTGAACCTATTCTAGTTTAAAACTATTGACTGTTGTCCTGCTGCTACAGGCCTTGATACAGTCTTTATCTTTCTTATAAGCCCCATTTATATTTTGAAGTTCTGCAATAAAGTCTTCTTGGAGATTTCTCTTCTCCAGGCTGAATAACGCCTACTTTCTAACACTTTCTTCACAGGAGAACTGTTCCAGCTGTCCTGGGTTTGGCCAGGACAGGGTTAATTTTCACCGGACTCCAGGAAGGTGCTCAGCCAGGCGGGCTGACCCAGCCTGGCCAAACAGAGCAGGGTATTCCATACCATGTCATGCTGGGTTCTGGTGGGGGGGAGCGGAGCGGTCGGAACACTCTCGCGTCTCGGGAGCGCGTGGCAGCAGCGGTTGTGGAGAGCGGCTTTGTGGGTTGTGCAGTTTGTGTTGTGTATTCTCCTTATCTGTACCCTTGTTGTTACTGTTCCCTTTGTTTGCTGTTCTGTTAAACTGCCCTTAGCCGGACCCACTAGTTTTTGCCTATTTCTTTCCATTCTCCTCCGCACAACGGCAGGGGGAGGGGCGGCCGCATGGCCCTTTTGTTGCCGGCCGCAGCCAAACCATAACATTAAATTTGGCACCCAGGCATGGGGCAGGGATAACAGCAGGGCTGAGCAGCGGGTGTTAAACCAATTTTCCTAGATTTTGTAAAATTTTGTTATACGCTTTTATTGCATTAGTTAAAGAGTCGCTGGTAAAAATGTTTATGACTTTGATCAGATGGCTGTGGTATTTGAATCCTTATTTGCTGTACGTGTTCCCTGTGGTGATGTTCATTACCTTGTGGAAAAGGATTAGGATGACGATTTTGCTGTACTGTACGATATCAACTTATGACATGATTACATCACTGTGATAACATCACTGTGCATGAAATTAGGCTTGTATTTGCATGCGGCACTGCAGTCATTTCTGTACCTTGGATCCTATGTCTTAGAATTTGTTAATAATCGAACCCACTCTGTGGGGAAAACCGGAGTGGATACCCTCCCCCACTCTTTCGCCCCCCCTCCCTCCTTCAGGCTAGTCCTAAAGGCTTTTGAGAATTTCGAGTACCCCTGGGATGCTCAGGCCAGCATGCTTCTATTGTTTGACCTCCTGAATGGGTTTTGGGTCTTGTTTAGTATTAAACAAGTAGTTAACAATATTGTGCAGAGACCTGCCCTGGGGCTGGAGAGCAGTGAGTGGCTGGGTGTGTGAGACAGCATGGGCAAGTACCTAAGGCAGTGGGCACCACCGGTGTTTTTGAAACTCACCCCTGAACACGTGCAGGATCCGGACTAACTACTAAAATATCTGCAAAAGTGTGCTGCCACCCTGGGAATTACAGAGAGACACAAATCACCGCAACTTGCTGGGGTCTGGCCCACGCCTACTGAGCCATGTTCAACATTGTCCAGTGCCTTTAAGGGGAAAGGAGGGGAAACGAAGCGGCAGGCACTGCGACTGGGGCTGCCCCCCCAAGCCAGCCCTGCAGCCCCTCCAGCCCAGCAGGCAGTCACAGACCCCCCGACCGGCACCACCGCTGCCACTGCCAGGGCCGCAGGGGTGGCCCCGGTTTCCCCAGTGGGCACAGCAGCTGCTCCAGCTCCAGTTCCAGCAGCAGACATTGCAGCTGAGCCCAATAAACAACCTGTGCCAGTAGCAGTCACCCCTATAAAACTAAAGAAAGACGCAAAGAGAGCAGATCGCTCCGGGAGGGATGACAATGAGCCAGGGTCATCGCGGGAGATAGAGATCATCACTCAGTCCCTGTTCCTGAGCGAGCTGCGAGAGATGCGGAAAGATTTCAGCCGCCACCCAGGCTAGCACATTGTCACCTGGCTGCTGCGGTGCTGGGATAACAGGGCCAGCAGCTTGGAATTAGAAGGCAAGGAAGCCAAGCAGCTGGGGATTCCTGGCCAGGGATTGGGGCATTGCCAAGGCCATCGGAAAGAAGGAACAAGTCCTCAGCCTCTGGAGGAGACTTCTGTCAGGCGTGAGGGAGAGGTACCCCTTTAGTGACGATTTTGTATGTTATCCTGGCAAGTGGACCAATATGGAAAGGGGTATTCAGTACTTGAGCGAATTAGCTGTGCGGGAGTTGTTTTACTATGAACCAGATGATGAGCAGGTACCCACAGACCGAGTGCACACAATCCAGGTGGAGGAAGTTTGTGCGGAGTGCACCTTTCTCATATGACAACTTACTGGCAGTTGTAAACTGGAAACGTAAAGAGACACCAACAGTGGATGAGGTGGCTATCCAACTTCGGCAATATGAAGAAAGCCTCTCTTCCTTCCAAGTCTCAGCCGTGGAGAAATTGTTACATAAGGTCCAGTGACTCGAAGAGAGCATGTCCTACTCCCCACCTGTACGGGCCATCATCTCAGCTATTAGAGGCAAGCGTTCCTCTGCTCAGGAAAGGGAATACAGAGGCTGTACAACATGGGGCACACTGTGGTTATACCTGTGTGACCACGGAGAGGACATGAGGAAGTGGGATGGAAAACCAACTTCAAGTCTAAAGGCACGAGTGCGTGAGTTGTGAGGTAAAACAATCACCAAAGGGGATTCTGTTAGGAAAAATGCCACTCCAGTTTCCAGCAGCCAGCTCTCCAGACCAGGCAGACAGTTTGATCTTGATTCCGATCCTCTGGAAGGGACCTCCAAGTCATTCTTACAGCAAGTGAGCAGCAAATTCTCTGACCAGGATTAGAAAGGTCCTGCCTCCAGCTAGGTGCACGAAGGGGACAACAGAGTTTATTGGACAGTGTGGATTAGGTGATCTGGCACGTCAGATCCACAAGAGTGTAAAGCTCTAGTGGACACTGGTGCACAGTGTACTTTAATGCCATCAGAGTTCAAAGGGTAAGAGTCCATTTGCATTTCGGGAGTGACAGGTGGGTGTCAAGAGCTGAGTGTACTGGAGGTTGATGTGAGCCTCACTGGGAAGGAGAGGCAGAAGCACCCCATTTTTACTGGCCTTGAGGCTTGGTGCATCCTTGGTATAGAGTATCTTAGGAGAGGGTATTTCAAGGACCCAAAGGGGTATCGATGGGATTTTAGCATAGCTGCTTTGGAGACGGAAGAAATTAAACAGCTGTCCATTTTGCCTGGTCTCTCAGAGCATCCTTCCATTGTGGGGTTGCTGAGTGTTGAAGAACAACAGGTGCCAATTGCGACCACAACGGTGCACCGGCGACAATATCGTACTAACCGAGACTCCCTTCTCCCCATTCATCAGCTGATCCGTCAACTGGAGAGTCAAGGAGTCATCAGCAAAACTCGCTCACCTTTAAATAGTCCCATATGGCCAGTGAGA
>Ga0065711_1034053_pt1 | contig 24373 bp, 12 predicted proteins | sample Hoacrofraction12_FD_59098 | JGI IMG/M metagenome (GOLD analysis project Ga0065711, IMG submission 59098) | Hoatzin crop microbial communities from Cojedes, Venezuela - Epithelial fraction 12 v2 (version 2) | ecosystem: Host-associated > Birds > Digestive system > Esophagus > Crop | place...
GTGATGGAGCACTGGAACAGGCTGCCCAGGGAGGTTGTGGAGTCTCCTTCTCTGGAGATATTCAAGACCCGCCTGGACAAGGTCCTCTACTGCCTGCTGTAGGTGACCCTGCTTCGGCAGGAGGGTTGGACTAGATGACCCACAGAGGTCCCTTCCAACCCCGAACATTCTGTGATTCTGTGATTCTATGGACATGGCAACAACAAGGAAAAGCAATAGGACTGTAGCATGCAGCAATCCCATACGAAATGAGACAGCCACTGAGGCATGACTTAGCACACATGACTGCCAAAAATCCTCTTCCTAGTGAAGATCTCTGGCAGTGATTGAAGTGTACGTGGGTTTCCCATCCTTACGTCCACTTCAGCCCAATCCCCAGTGAGCTCAGTTCCAACTGACAACTCCAGGCTCAGGACAGGAAAGATTATCCTCCATCCCTCATGCAGGGAGCAGATGAACCCACGCTGGAGACATGCCATAAAGGTATATGGCATGAAAGAGTCAAAAGACTCTAAGTCCTCCATAGCCTAGAGCTCTGGTCCCTCCCTGGCTCTTGGCTCAGGTAAGGCTTTGCCCCGTGTCTTACTATGAAATCAGGCATCTGTATTACCTCTTCTTGCCAGTCAGGTACTGCAGGATCTTCAGTTAGATATGAAGATTACTGGTATTGTAGCCTCACGACTTTTTTCTGGTAATAAATTTCTGCTCCCTGCTTCAGTGAAGCTTCCCTGGCTTTTGGCCTTTTGATCATCTTCTCTGAATGGTTCACATAGCTCTAAACTTAGGACAAATATCACAAGTCTTAACCATTACATTTGAGGATCAACATAGTCATATGATGACAATTAACTCAGCATGTCACCCAAACGGGGGCGCAGGGACATCCCCTGTTGGTGGCGGAAATGTGTATGTCTGAACCTCCATTTGAGCTGCAATGTTCAAATGCCTTTTGACAACAGTCTTAATGGAAAGAAGTGCACAGCTGCATCGGAAGTTCCTTTCCAAATTGCTTTCCGAGGAGTATGGTAAGAATCAAAAGGAGACATCTGAAAAGACTGAGGCTTGTTGAAGTGAACATGAGTGGATACGGTTAAAGTATGGAAGAAGAAGAGAGTATGGACTAGATGTAGAACAGCACAATTTGCATTCCTGGCATTCTAACTTTGTTGGTCTTGCCTACTGAAGAACAAGACAACCCCCCTTCAAATAATTTGATAGGTCAGTGCTGGGGACAGGGTCCTGTTTATATCTGTCTGGGATCAATTTACCCTATTTTCCCTATTTTTGTATGAAAGCAAAGACAAATTATAGAATCATAGGTTGGAAAAGACCTCTAAGATCATCAAGTCCAATCGTCCACCCAACACCACCATGCCTACTAAACCATATCTCAAAGTGCTACATCTACACATTTTTTTAACACCTCCAGGGATGGCTGACTCCACCACTTCCCTGGGCAGCCTATCCCAATGTCTGACCACTCTTTCAGTAAAGAAATTTTTTGTAATATCCAATCTAAACCTCCCCTGACACAAGTTGAGTCCACTGCCTCTCATCCTATCGGTAGTCACTTGGGAGAAGAGATCAACACCTGCCTTACTACAGCCTCCTTTCGGGTAGTTATAGAGAGCAATAAGGTCCCCCCCCAGCCTCCTCTTCTCCAGGCTAAACAGCCCCAGTTCCCTCAGCCGCTCCTCATAAGACTTGTTCTCTAGTCCCTTCACCAGCCTCGTTGCTCTTATATAAATGGAGATGCCTGCCACTAAAACAACTGTGATGATGACTCTTCATATCTAACAATGCTGTAGCTGGGTACAGTTTTGAGCTAACAGCTGTTATTAAAACTTCCTGCATTTATTTCATGGAATTTGCTCCCATTTGAGAGCAATATAAGAGGAAGCAGGGAACTGTAAAGAGACTGACTACTACCCCACAAACTTATAGCACCATTTAGTTCGTTTTGGATAAGTACTGTGAATAGTCATTGCTTACCTTAACGGGACGTGCCAATATGCACCACTGAAAATTGTTTCACACCTCATCCATAAAAATTGCTCTAGGAATACACTTTGCTGTTTCAAAATTAATTCTAGGAAAAAAAAAAGTGTTTCTGGTTATTCTAGTTTTACTCACAGCAACGGTATCATTGACACAATGTGCACATACTGAGCAGGAGGCATAAATAAAAACCACCATGTTTATAATCATTTTGACTTAATAAACAGGTAAGAGTGGTAGATGAGATTTTAGAAAAATTATACATTGGTGCCGCATAAGTAACTTGTATGTATTATAAAAATTCTTGCTTTAATAGGCCAAATTTTTACAACAGTGATGATTTTGACAAGTTGTGTATTTTGTAAATCAGCTTTGCAAATACAGTTCCTGAATAGTAAGTCTATGAAGTTTTTTTTTGTACTTTCTTATATTTGACACCTGACACTGGTGACATCTTGTGGTACACTGACTCACAGTAAACAGCACCTGTTGCTTTTGCTGTCCTTGCTCTGCAGAGACATGCTGACTGTTGTGTGATGGAGTTCTGCAATCGGTAAAACTGCAGAGTGTAACTTCACACTGCCAAGATACTACATACTTGAACAAAATTAAACTAGAGTAAAATTGGTTTAGGTCACTGCCAAGAAAAAGACCCAGCTAGGTGTCTCAGTATGCTTTTTTTGTTACATATGTCAAGTTTCAGCTCTTTCTATTGTCTGTGAATCATCATAGCCAATTTCTGACATCTGTATTAACAAGCACCCTGCAGTCTTCTCCATGTTTTTTTTTTTAATTCCAGAATAAGCAACAGGGAAGTAACTGTGTTTAGTGGAAAGCATTCAAAACTGGAATCTCAGATTTGTCCTTCCATAGTTTGGGCTTCATTCACCCTCCAGGATGCATTATCTACATATAGTATAAAAGCTGTGTAAGATAAAAGTGGTAGTAATGTGAAAACTGCTAAGATTTTATACTTGTTATGTTCCTGGACAGAAATCTTGTCAGCATTTTAGTATAAACATATTAATATACTAACATGGGCCATGTGATTGCCAATAGACTTGTGTAGATCTCTGTGTTTTCGTTAGAAGAGAATCAAAAGATTGTCTTCTTCTGGTTATCAGCTGAACACTGATGCACGACCTCAGCACCACCTTCATTCAGCTCCCATCTAAGTCAACAGGAACTGCATTTGGTTTGGAAGTCAGCTGAGTCAGTCAGCAGTCTGCCAGCTTGTGGCACTACCAAAATAACTTCAAGGGACATCACTTAGTGCATGGGATGACTAAATGAGTATTGCATCTTTACTTCCCCAGTCTAGGCAAAAACTGTCATCCTTCTGTCTGCCAGTTAATTACTAAGTAGACAGCAGTTCTTCGGAAAAAATATATTTTCTTTGTCTGTTATGCTGCTAAATTTCCTTTAGCTTGTTATAGCTCTGCGTAAGTTAAGTGTCAAAAGAAATCTCATACTCTAGCCACAGAAAGAAAGGAGGAAAAAAAATGCTGTTATAGTTGTAAGTAGTGTGTACTGGAAAGTTCATGATTCACCTCTGGAAAGCTAAACACTTCTTGCTGAAGAGAACTGGTTAATAAAGCTATGGGATGGATGGAGAAGTATTTATGTAACTGTCAGACCAAGCGGACTGAAAATGTCACAGTCCTAAGCCTCCTCTCTTGTGTGATCTGGCTACAATAAAATGGCTTGGATATTTTGTCCTCCGCAAAGTCAGAGTGTGAGTCCAATGTTAAACTAGAACTATCAGCATTAGTACATTACAAAGAAATCAGCCGACAAAGCCTGTAAAAATCTGACAGTTTTGTTTGCCCTTTTAGACCAAAACACATTATCCTGGTCACTAACCTGGAAGGAAGTGTCACTGTAAGGTAAGCGAGTGAGTAGGCCAAATTTTCAAGTGACACAGATAACTTTGTGGCTGCCTAGCATGGACTTTGTGACACGTACAGCTTTATGGGGCCCTTCAGGACACATGGTTGAGATTTTTTGTTGTTATTCCAGCCAATTTTCTCTAGCATTCAATCTGTTTTGTTTAAAGAGAGAGATATGTGGCAGTGCTAGCAATGGAAACGGGTAGTAAGGTACAGCTCACAGGAATGCTGGCCAAGGAAACCTGATCCTGTGAGTTGCTCAACAGAAGGGCAAACAGTGTGGTTTTGAGAAGTGTTTTTAAGAGCCCCACAGATGCATTATGCTTCGCAACACAGGAACTGTAATGCCTGTAACATCAGTGCAGTCTTGGATTTGAGTTAGGTGCTGAAATTTTAATGAGAAGGACTCTGGAGATTCCCCTACCAAGTCACAGCCCAAGCACTCAGGGCAGAAACAATGCAAGTCATCAGCGTTTGTAGGAATGGCAGTCTGCACTGGTACCAGCAGCATCATAACACTAAAGAAAGCATCACTGAATCTAGGGCTGGAATACTTTAGCCTTACTAGTAAGACAGTGTATCATATACAGACACAATATGATGAGCAAGCACGTTGTCCTACTCTGGGAACATGGGAATGATTAAGATACACATTTGCACAAAAGCTTTTGCATGACCACAAGGAAAAAAGTGTTAGAAAAGTCAGGGATTCTGACATCTGATATCTTAAGATATTGTGCACAGAATACTAAATGTCTGAACTGCCTGTGTTTAGAAGAATCTGATCTTGGTCTGACAGCAGAAGCAAACTACAAAATAAGCTCTCAGAGATGCTTATCTAAAATACTAGCCTGTTGAAAGCAATGGCAAACTCATCTGATAAAGATTGATCACTGGCCTAATTATGCTCCCTTACAGACCACCTTTAACTGGTTAAAAAGCTTTACCCTGGTTGCTACTGGTTCTTCACTGCTCGAGACATTTTCAGCAGGAGCATTACACAATTTATCGCTATGTGAGGCCTAAGTTTGAAAAAGAAATGGAAGTTATTGTCATTTCTGTTTTCAAGCTATATAACTGATCAGCCCTATGAAACACACAGAATCACAGAATGATTAAGGTTGGAAGGGACCTCTGCAGGTCATCTGGTTCAACCCTCCTGCTCCAGCAGGGCCACCCAGAACCAGTTGCCCAGCACCCTGTTCAGGTGGCTTTTGCATATCTCTAAGGTGGGAGACTCTACAACCTCTCTGGGCAACCTGTGCCAGGGCTCAGTCACTCTCATGGTGAAAAAGTGTTTCCTGATGTTCAAGGGGCACCTCCTGTGTTTCAGTCTGCACCCACTGTCTCTGGTTCTGTCACTGGGCACCCCTGACAAGACCGTGGTTCTGCCTTCCTTGCACCCTCCCTTCAGGTATTTATGTGTATGGATGAGATCGCCTCCTGTGCGTTCTCTTGCCTAGGCTGCACTCTCCCAGCTCTCTCAGCCCTTCCTCATAGGAGTGATGCTCCAGTCCCTTCAACATCTTACTGGCCCTTCACTGGATTCTCTCTAGTATGTCCACGTCTCTCTTGTACTGGGGAGCCCAGAACTGGACACAGCACTCCAGGTGTGGCCTCACCAGTGCTGAGGAGAGGGCAAGGATCACCTCTCTCGACCTGCGGGCAGCACTCCTCTTAATGCAATGCAGGATACCATATGCTGCCTTTGTCACAAGGGCACATTGTTAGCTCACGTTCAACTTGGTGTTGAACATGAACAGCAGCACACACTGGTGCATGGGTTTCTTCCCCCCTCAGATGCAGGACTTTGCCCTTCACTCGTTGATGAACTTCATGAGGCTTCTGTCAGCCCATTTCTCCAGCCCGCTGAGGTCCATCTGGAGGGCAGCACTACCTCTGGTGCATCAGCCACTCCTCCCAGCTATGTGTCATCAGCAGACTTGCTGAGGGCACACTCTGCCTCACTATTCAGATCATCAATGAAGGTGTTAAACAGGAGTGGACCCACTATTGACCCCTGGGGTACACCACTAGTTACTGGCCTCCAACTAGATTTTCCACAAATAACCACCCTCTGAAACCAGGCATTCAGACAGTTTTTAATCCACCCATCCACGCTATACATCAACAGCTTCTTTATGAGGATCTTATGGCAGACAGTGTTAAACACCTTTTTCTAAAGTCCAGGTGGAACATATCCACTGTTCTCCCCTCACCCCCCAGGCCAGTCATTACACTGTAGAAGTTTATCAAGTTGTTCAAGCATGACTTCCCTTTGGTGAAGCCATGCTAGCTACTCAGGATGATTTCCTCATCATTCATATATCTGGAAATGGTTTCCAGGATTAGCAGCTCCATCACCTTCCCAGGGATCAAGGTTAGGCTGACCAGCCTTTGGTTCCCTGGTCCTTCATTTTGCCCTTCTTGAAGACAGGAGTAACATTTGCTTTCCTCCAGTCTTTGGGCACTTCTCCCAGAGCCTATGATCCAGGCATGATCTATGTGTCAAGGCCTCTACCCTAGCAGGGACAACTGCTCCAACACCTGCTGGAGAAAGTGCTCTGTGGCATGTGAGTACCATGTCTGAGGCTGTTACAGTGGTACAAATTCAACTGAGGCCCCCTTCTTTACAAACTCCTCCACTTGTTGATTGCACTCTGGGACCTGTGGTCTAGCCCTGGCTCTTACATGGGCCTCTCCTGAGCATCAGCTAAAAGGCTGCTTAGCCCCGCCTAAATAACTGCTGCAACAAAGTCTTCAAGCATGCTGGGTCAAGAGCAGCTGATGATGCTCATTAGAAGCTGCTAGAGCTTCCTTGGGCCCACATCCTTATGACCACACCCTTGTGGCTCCCTTTACCTCCTCATTGCCTGACAGCAGCTCTCTAAAGCTGTAGAGCTGAAGCTCTACAAAGATGTAACACTGCAAACAACAGCGTATGTTACCCCATGTAGAGATTTCAGCATTTCTCTTACACTGGCTGCTGACACCAATAGATACCACAGCAGTGTCTCACTCAGTGCCATTCAAATGGGAAGACATGCCAGTAACTCAATCACCTGCACCACGTATGCAGGATTTTTGGATTTACCTCAAGATGTTTCCAGGGTCAGAGCAGCTGAGAACTGATAGATTCATTTCCAAACCTGTTTAGTCAGTCAGGCCTGCTAACAGGCGCACAGCTGCAAAGCAATTGCTTCTGTGGTTACCTGCTCTTTGCACCTCTGAAGAGACAGGGCAGGGAAAACTCTGCCTAGCAGGCAACTGAACAAAGCCAGGTACTAGATGTTGCCTTCTAGACTACCTAAGAGAGCTAGGAGCTAGGAATGAGTCAGGAACACCTGCATTCCTGTTACTTTTTACACAACTTAAGGAGTGTCTCTGAGGGTTTTAGTGAGAAATCTCTAGCTAAACGGCAGATTCTGGTGTCTTCTCATGTTACTTTCCTACTCTTTTACGGTAATAAGGAAACTCTTACCTCCCTCCCCAGCTGTTCAACACTGATTTATATAAAATTTTGTCTTCCTTTTTCCCTTTAAAAAAAAAAAAATCTATGAAAATAACAGGGGAACAGCAACAAATTAAAATGAAACAACACAATTTTGACTGAAGCATACTGAATGTCAGGGCAGCTGCTGCAGTACTAACGTGTCTTCAGGCTGGATATCTTCCACATCCTACTTCACCAAAGGGACTGTTTCACCTGCCAGAAGTGTCTTTCCCATCGCAAACTTCTGCCACTGAAAGTCATCACTATTTGTCCATGCAGGTATTCATGCCACATCTGAGATGTAACTCGGTTTTTGCGTAAAGAAAATTTAACCTCACCTCTAATCTGTTCACACAAATACAGCCTAGCCTCAAAGCCATTAAGTCAGTACAGACCTTCCATACAAAATAAATATTTTAAAAAGTCTAAAACAAGTCATAGAAATTTTTCTATTAAACGTTTGACAATTTACAAAGATTTTTATAGAGATCTGCTGTGAAAATTAGCATTAGGTGTAAGATTGTCTCTGGGAACAATGATGCTCAAAAATAGTTATCAGCATTTAGAGAAGGCTTTACTGCTGTCTCACAGGTAGCTTGAAGCAGCAGAGAAACACCTTTTGTGAATACACTGTTTTGAAACATCGACCTGTACACCACACAAATATGATCAGGGCATGATGACTAGGGGACAGGCTTCTGATGTTTAGCCAGGTAGGGCTTCTGGTCTTCTCCAGGGTTCTACGCAACCACTCAGAAGGAGGACGTGAACTAAATGTGAAATATTTCTGCAGGATTAGCTGAGTGGTTAGTCCACGGTGGGAACTTTGAGTAAGGCATTGCCCAGTCTTAGACACCACGGTCACCAGAAGCTGTTTGTGAGGCACTCCTACTTGCAGGCTATCTGAATGCCAAAGGATAGCCTTTTTATTAGAGACTTAATATGTTAATTAATATCAGCTGTGGTAGGATAATATATTAGTGGATCTGTTGTTCTAATGTGGAAAATTATGCTTAGAAGTCCAAATCCTTTTTGCAAGAAGTTCCTTATCTGCTGAATAACTTCATTTTATTGATGAGACTACATTTTGTTTTCACCAAAAAAAAAAAAGAGGTGCTCTTGAGAGAAATGGCTTTTAAAAATCAGCGGTGTGCAAACAAACTAAAGGAGTATTTGTGAAAGTGACTGGATTTCTGAAATCTGTCTTTTGCAGTCTTATGTTAACTGGGATAACAGATATTAGAAATTAAATTGGTGTTCACATTTGAAGCCACTGAAGTCTTCCATGCTACCCTAGTCACGTTAACACTATGTACTGTACAGGGCATCTTTTCTTGTGGCACATTGTCCTGCCTCTATTTCACTAGTCCTCGTGGCATCCCTGCCAAAGTCTTCTAGAGCTTGGTTGTCCCTGAGTCACTTTTTTCATATGGAACCTAGGACACCTCTGTACACCAGTCAGCACTTGTATGTGGAGCCCTGACTAACTTGTGAGAAAGGATGGGGTGGCATGGGCCTATATTTTATTCAGATAAAAAGCCCTATTACCCTATTGGCCTGTAAGTCTCAATGTAGGTGAGCAACAGCTGTCTGAAGAGCTTATTGTTTGTTCAGCAGTGGTGCAGCTGGGTGCAGCACCTTCTGCTTCCAGTGCGAGAGTGGATAGGGATGTGCTTGGGCAGGGACTACGTAATGTTCTATACAGTGGCTGGAGAGGAGCAAAATGGCATTAAGCACCTCCATTCATGCAGTACGAGCCACACAAGCGGTCTGTGTTCAGTGAATGTCATTGTGGGCTTGATGCTGGTTAGGAGACTGGAGTTGTTTGATGACCTAAGTCTTTGGGCTATGTTGGTAATGCCCAGTTGAAACTCTGAGCAGAAAGGAAAATAAGGTAGGCTGTGAAATCCGGATTTTTGGGTGGACAGTGCTGGTGTTGCTGCGGTTGTCTGTGGAGGTGGTGAGAGAGAGTTTGATTCAAGAACAGATACATCGTCTTCTCTAACAAGATTCAGGCACTAGTTTACTGTGTAGTGCAAGGAGCCCTGCTTCCTGGTATGCTCCCTTTTCCTGGTTTCACAAGAGGATCACCCAATTTGCTGTGGGAATAGCAATGTATTTTGTGAAGCATGATGATGTGAACTTGCGAGATAAGTGCTAGTGCAAGAAAACAGCTTTTTCTGTTCTTGCTAATCTTCCAGGTGACTCCTTAAGTGCTGCTCATTGGTAGCTCTCAAGGCAAAGACTGCAGTATTGACCTTATGGTTGCTGAGAGGGGCTATAAATACAGCCAGGCTCAGCCAGGCTGTTAATCTATAAATAGAGGTCATCCTTTCAACACCTTATTGCCATTAATTAATGTGAATTCAACATTAAAAGCACTTAAATACTAAATATTAACTGTGGAGTTTTTCAGCACTGACAAGATTGATACTGTTTGAAGTAAAAGCAAGATTGATATAGATGTCTCAGTTCAGTACACATTTTCACTATATCTTGATGGTATCTTCATGGAAACCAAGTGCCTGCTCATGGTAACTACGACTGTAAAAAGTATGCAACATTTTTTCCCTTAGTCATTCATAACCTCGGAATTCTGAGTGCTGCCTGAAGTTTTTACATTTCACAAACATAAGGCACACTGTACTTGCCAGTGTAGCATTTCTTTTCTGAGAATCTAGAATTAGGAACTGCATAGGTACTGATTTTTGCTTGTTTGTGCAAAACAGCAGCAAATTCAAAAATTCAGTGTTGACTTACTTGGCATGATCTTGTGTAGAAACTATTTCAAAGAACCACATGTGGCTGGAGCGTGTCAGCGCCTGTGGAGATTACCCTGTCCATCCTCCATGGTCAACAGCCCTGTACAGGCAGACAGCCTCCACAATCTCTTTGTTCCAGAGTGTTTGATCACACTCATGGTGAAAAACATTTTACATATTTCTAGTGTGAACTTTCCATGCTCCAGCTTGTGTCTCTTGCTTTTTCATCTATTGATGTGCAGTTCTGAAGAGTTTCACTCTGCCTTCTCTGTATGCTACCACTCTATCCTCAGGAAGCTGAACCCCATAAATACGACTGGTGAACTGGTAACAGTGGATGAGGAGAAGGCTGAGGTACTCAACAACTTTTTTGCCTCACTCTTCACTGGCAATCTCTCTTCCCATCCCTCTCAAGTAGATGGACTGGAAGATGGAGACTTGGGGAGCAAAGTCACTTCCACTGTAAGAGAAGATCAGGTTTGACACCACCTGAGCAATCTGAACATACATAAATCTATGGGACCTGACGAGATGCATCCCAGAGTCCTGAGGGAAATGGCTGACATAGTTGCCAAGCCACTTTCCATCATATTTCAAAAGGGTGCTGAGTGGTGCAGTTGACATGCCTGAGGGATGGGATGCCATCCAGCAGGACCTGAATAAACGTGAGAAGTGGGCCCATGTGAACCTCATGAGGTTCAACAAGGCCAAGTGCAAGGCCCTGCACCTGGGTCGGGGCAAGCCCAGGTATCAATGCAGGCTGGAGGATACAGGGATTGAGAGCAACCCTGCTGAGAAGGATGTGCGGATACTGGTGGATGAAAAGCTGGACATGAGCCAGGAATGTGCACTCGCAGCCAAGAAGGCAAACTGTATCCTGGGCTGAATCTAAAGTGTGGCCAGCAGGTCAAGGGAGGCGATTCTGCCCCTCTACTCTGCTCTGGTGAGACCTCACCTGGAGTCCTGTGTCCAGCTCTGGAGCCCTCAGCACAGGAAAGACATGGACCTGTTGGAGAAGGTCCAGAGGAGGGCCACAAAAATGGTCAGAGCACCTCTGCTGTGAGGAAAGGCTGAGCGAGTTGGGACTGTTCAGCCTGGAGAAGAGAAGGCTCCAGGGAGAACTCATTGCGAACTTTCAGTACTTAAAGGAGCTTATAACAAAGATGGGGACAAACTTTTTAGCAGGGCCTGTTGCAATAGGACAAGGCGTAATGGTTTTAAACTAAAAGAGGCTGGATTTTGACTGGATATAAAGAAGAAATTTCTTACAATGAGGTTGGTGAAACACTGGCACAGGTTGACCAGGGAGTTGGTGGATGCCCCATCCCTGGAAACATTGAAAGTCAGGTTGGATGGGGCTTTGAGCAACCTCACCTATCTGAAGACATCCCTGCTGATTACAGGGGCCTTTGACTAGCTGACCTGTAAAGGTCTCTTCCAACCCAAACTATTCTATGACTCTGTGAAGTTGAAGAAGCAACCAATTTCCTCAAATCTCCCATCCCTTTGCCAGGTTGACAGGGGGCTGGGGGCCTCTCCTGAACTTGTTCCAGTGTATCCGTGTCCTCCCTATGTTGCTGGGGATCCAAAACGACCCAGCAATCCAAAGCCATCTCACAAATGCTGAGGGAATAGCAGGGCAGGATAATTTCCCTGGATGTGCTGCCTTAACACTTGCCAGTACAGCCAAGGATGCAGCTGGGCTTCTTTGCTGCAGTGCTGTTTCCCAGATGACTGGCCCTAAGGCTGTACTGCTGCATAGGGCAGTCATGAAAAATTATAAATTACTGCAATTTGTCTGGATCATTGAGGAGCAGAAATTCTGAACTAGTCAAAGAGATTTTGCCTAAGAATGCACATTGGAATTAATTTTGTATCTTTGGTTTAGAAACTAGGACTGGGATTGGAAGTCTGTGTAGTCATAACTCAATGTTTTCACCTTTGCTTTCTCCCCATTGACTTTTACGTGGAGGAACAAGTAGACACTGTTGCTCTGTTAAAAATGCTCAGCAGGCCAGAGATCAAAATATTCGTTATCCAACACAAACTGTCCCTGTCTTGCAGCAGTTATGAAAGAACTAATCCCAATAGGCAGACTGAATTGAATGTTGTGTGGTTGGTGGTTGTATCTCCCTGTAATGGCTCAGCCATCAGAGGGGGGGATCTCTGCATGCTGTAAGCCTTGAAACCTAGCAAAACATGTGGTTGCACCGAAATTATTCTTCAGAAACCATAGTGTAGTCACAACTGGAACTTACATGTCTAAAGGCTCCAGAGACCAGTGGGGAGGTCTCTACTACACTGCCATAGCAGAGCTGTCAGGCAGTTGGGGTATCATGGACTGAAGGTCAGCAGCTTCTTGTCCTGGTATGGCTAGGTAGAAGATCTGCACCCTGAAAAGGCTGGAGAAGCTACAGCTGTGTCCAACATGATTATGACTTCCTAGAAGTGAGTCTGGAGCGTGAATGGACCCTGTCTCAGGTCTGTCCTACAGAGGTCACTGCAAACCCACTTCTGAGACAACTGCAATGCTGTTTCGCAATACCATGATTGAACGCTGACTGAAGGCTCTTTGTCTACAAACAATATTTAGACCTCGTGCCTGTTTGCACAGCGACAAATAAAAATGTCATGTATTCTTCATAGACAGATCCCATGTAACCGTGAGAGCAAGACATGAGCAAACATTGTGTTTTGATTTAATTTCTATGAGCCAAGGGAAAAAAAAAAATAATGGGGCTCCAGGTCATTCGCTTTTTAAAGACGGACCCTAAACTCCAGGTTAGAGTAGAACTTATACATCCTTGAATTTCTGATTTTCTCCTACCTTGAGCTGATCTGTAGTTTCAAAGATGTCTGTGACATTATTTCTATGATTTCTGGTGAAATATTTTTATTGTTTGACAACACTTAATAGGGGTGAAATAAAGTGTTTCAAATTAGAAAAAATGCTAATAGTACCTTTGAAAAACCAGTTTCAACATTTGGATTGCACCTAAGATTGCATTTTAGCAAAAAGCTTTGACAAATGTTAGCCCTCACTTAACAGCAATGTGATTGTATTTAATAATGGGTTTATTTTTCAGATGACTGTTTAAGTGTTTCCCTGCAGTGTTGGAGTGCAAGGGGTGAAGGGAGATAAGGTGGTTCTTTCCCCATGACACTGTTTCGGGAACACTGTTTCTAAACCACTAAAATAAGCTTTAGGAAAAAAGCCCAGTTCATGCTTCTGTCTACATCCTACATTAATCTTTTTTAAAATTGATACTAAAGGAGGACATATAAGCCCAAAGCCAGATTAGGTCCTCATAGTGTTTGATTTAGCACCTTCTTGATTCATCAGCTGATGACACCCAGCTTTGGCTGTGGTGGGGCTCTGCAGCCAGTGCTTGGAGAGACTGTGTGAACTCTGTTTTCCCATGCATGAGTCCTGGGATTAGAGTTTCACCACCTCTCAGAGTGACACTTGGTCAAACTCTAAACATGTGGTAAAATGTATTCCTGCCTTAAAGAGCCTCCAGCCCAGACAAATCAAGCCGCAGCAATATGATTTCCCTGTGGGGATGTGAGGCACATAAATTTCAGAGGCCTGCCTAAGAATAGTCAGAAAATGTATAGCTGACCCCTTGGACATTTGTGCTTCCTTCTACACATGACTTTTTTGCATTCTGGCCCTCTAAAATTGCCACAGACCTCAATCTGGGATGAAATTCAGGCCTGCTGTGATGTAAGGTCAAATGGTGTCAAGAAGCTGAGTCATGCAGTTGATATGCTTGAGGGACGGGATGACATTCAGAGGAACCTGGACAGGCTTGAGGAGTGGGCCCATGTGAACCTCATGAGGTTCAACAAGGCCAAGTGTAAGGCCCTACACGTGGGTCGGGGCAAGCCCAGGTATCAATGCAGACTGGAGGATGAATGGATTCAGAGCGGCCCTGCCAAGAAGGATTTAGGGGTACTGGTGGATGAAAAGCTGGACATGAGCCAACAGTCTGCACTCACAGCCAAGAAGGCCAGCTGTATCCTGGGCTGCATCCCCAGCAGTATGGCCAGCAGATCGAGGTACGTGATTCTGCCCCTCTACTCTGCTCTGGTGAGACCTCACCTGGAGTCCTGCTTCCAGCTCTGGAGCCCTCAGCACAGGAAAGACATGGAGCTGTTGGAGCGTGTCCAGAGGAGGGCCACAAAAATGGTCAGAGGGCTGGAGCACTTCTCCTGTGAGAACAGGCTGAGAGAGTTGGGGCTGTTCAGCCTGGAGAAGAGAAGGCTTCCAGAGACCTCACTGTGGCCTTTCAATATATAAAGGAGCCTTATAAGAAAAATGGAAAGAGACATTTTACCAGGGCCTGTAGTGATAGGACAAGGAGGAATGGTTTTAAACTGAAAGAGGGTAGATTTAGACTGGACATAAAGAAGAATTTTTCTACGATGAGGGTGGTGAGACTGTAGTAGGTTTCCCAGAGAAGTTGTGGATGCCCTGTCACTGGAATTGTCCAAGGTCAGGTTTCACAACATGACTTAGTGAAAGATGTTCCTGCTTACTGCAGGAGGGTTTGACTACATGATCGTTAAAGGTCCCTTCCAACCAAAACCATCCTATGATTCTAATTAACAAAAGCCCCTAGTTTTTGGTTTGCTTTAGAGTATAGAGAAAACCTGTACGTATCACGAAATGCAGAATCTTGAAAAAAGATACTTGAGTACAGCCACTTTATAATAACATAAGGTGACTCCAGAGTCTGTCGTGCTTGAATATCAGCCAAAAATAAATCCATTTATTTTACGCCTGTTATTTGAGCTATGTTGTCCACACGGTAAAGGGTGTATAGTAAGAAACAGATTAATCTCAGAGTGCAGCTATGTTATAACAGCTGCTCCGTTTTGAGCTGAATAATCATAGGAACCTAAGAAATCACCTAATGATCTTATTACGGCATGTAATAGAAATGATCTTAGGAGCTGTGATTACAATATGGCAATTGAAGACAGAGGCAGCTGGGGTTTTTTTCCATGCAGTTTATATTACTAATTTCTTAGTTTAATCTGTAATTTTAAAAAGATTCACCAATGAACTTTAGTAATTGTCCAACTTCCAAAATACCTTATCCAAAGCAGAGGGAAAGGATGGTAAAAATTCATTCTATGAAGTCCTGAGGTGGTGTGGTCTTTTCATCTGAGTGAAAAAATATGATGCCCGTCTCTCAGTAAATAAGATCCAGTGCTTCATTCTCATGTTTGGGTGTCCTTTTCTGACTTTCTTTCCTTCCCAATAATATCAGGGCCTGCAGGACAGTCCTGACTGGGCAAATATATTCCATGGAGTGAGGAACTCAAACCAGCACAAATATACCTGACAAAGGAGAGACACTGGCTGAAGAGGCATACAGCAATTTTCTCTTTCCCAGCCACTATAACTTTGAGTTGAGAAGCACCTACGAATGTATTCATGGCACAGCAATGAAAGTTAATGAGCACCTACTCTAGAGGTCAGGATTTGATTTGTGCCAGTACACAAACGCGTATGCTCTGAAAAATCATTAGCTTGAGGAAAGCTCTTCAGTTCATCCATGCTTTCTAGCTAGACTGCATTTCTTTTTGTATCTTCCTTCTTTGCTAGAATCTCTACCTCTTGAGGCACAGAAAATCATGGCTGCAATCCAGCTAAACATTTAAAACTTGTTCAATTTAAAATATTTTTAAATTTTTCTATTGAAATCCAAACCAATTCAACTAATTCTTCAGGTCTTGTATAAATGTTTCCCTGTAACAGTAACATGCAGTGCTGTGAATATTCCAGAAGAAAAGAGTGTATGAGCAATGCAATGCAACAAAAATGTTCATAAGTATTGCCAGTTGTTACTGACATGCAAGATTGTTTTAACAGGTATAGGCTTGCATTAGACATGGATATGATTACTTTCATTTGGATTCTTGACTGTATATATGTGTATACGTGTGTACATATATTCTCTCTAGAGATACGCTGCTACTTCTTGAAAAAATAGCTTGTGCCAAAGCTCTTGGATGCTAATATGAACCAAAAAGCTGACACAATGGTTTTTAAAGATTATTAGTATTTAATTTTCCTGTTTCTCTGTGGTCAAGTTTTTCCACAATAATTTATGTATCCCTAGGCTATGCAACATTATGTGTTGTCAGAATTGTCAGAAAAGGAGGAACCATTTTAGCACCTATTACACTTTGCATCTAACCCAGCAACCACAAGCAGTCTGAATACAGCTGCACAAGAAATAATTTACATGAGCTTCTGAAAGTCAGGACCCTTGTCTTCATTACATGTGTAACTGGGAACCTAGAAAAGGAAAGACAGGAGATCTCATTAAGTATCACAGCACTTCTCTGGAGAGCTTGGAAGATTTTTCTCACAAAGCTAAAGTTCGCCAGATTTGCCTCTCTAATCCTTACATTGTAGACTTTTTCTGACAATGTAATTTGTCCAAGTCAGCTCCATCTTAAATCTATAAATGCCAGAGGTTTTTGTGGAAATGCAAACCCCTTCAGTTACACAGCACAGAAAATTAGTAACTCATGCTTTGGATAAAGAGATTTTAAAAGGGAGCTGTAAGTGTCCTTACAGAACAAATTAAATACATAAAAAAAGCAGCGTATCAGGAGGGTAAGAATATGTTTTTAGCAATGTGGAAAAAATGGATAGAAATGTATCTAAATCACTTATGCTTATGGATTTGTACTGTCAAGCCCACAGAAGTTAGTGAAGTGCATAGGCATATCATAAAGTAGAATTTTGGTAGTGTGAGAAATAGTAAGTAAAAATGAGCAGCAAACATTCAAAAGCTGAAGTGATCAAGATAAATTTTCAGGTTCATTGCATCAGCATTTAGTTTCATGCTGTTGCCTGGAAGTTTTGAGAAGTACTTTCCACCATGGCCTCTCAGGGTTACAGCCTGAACACAGGTATAGAAATCTGAATACAGAATCTAAAATAGCGGGGTCTAACCTGCAACATTTGCTGTAATACAAATGTGCCGAACCACAGTCAAGCTATAAGCCTTTGGGACTGGAAAAAAAAAACAGAATTCTGAGATAATGCGTTTCTAAAAGTTTCTTGTACTTTTGAAATTATTATGAAAGAAGGCATTTGTCTAATTTCAATGTTTTTACAGAAACTATGTTTCTGTAATTCTGCAGTGAAGAACACTACAGTGTTAAATTAAAAATACACCAAATTTACTGATGTCACACTAAATAAGCCATAGCTTGCTAATAAATTTAGGTGCATTTGTGGATTTTTGATCACTTCTGAGACACATCACATCCCTTGCAAGAGTGGGGCATGTGACTGGTTTTTACTTTTTTCTGTTTAGGGTCCTTTTAACAAGAACGAAGTAGTATAATAGGGAACTAGCAACAGCTACATATTGTTTGTGCAATGTACTCTATTGCAGCTTAGAATACAATACTCATATCGAATTCAGTGAAATTGCAGTACTAGATCACCATGGCTGGTTTTATACCCATTTTACAAATGGTTAAAAAGAGAGAAGTTGTTAGTGTTGCTTTACACAAAAACAAGGCAAGACTCAGGATATAAGCTTCTAGTCCATTACGTCACTGTACTTTAAGATTCTTACACTGATAGAGCTAATTAAATGTGAAGATATGTGTGTACAGTTATATGAACAGGGCTGGGACTATGAGTGTGTACTGCTGTGAGAATCGAGTCAGGGAAGTCACTATTTTGACACTTAGCTAGCATGTAGACCCCTTTCTTATTTCTAACATATGTTTAAACACAAACTGCTGAGAATACTGTGTGACCATCCCTATGTCTGGACCTCAATTTAACTTCAGTAAATACTATAGGAGTCCTTATCTGACCCCAGGTAGGGAAATACGCTTTTAGGAAGTATATTCAACTGTGCAGAAGCAGAAGACAAGAGAGAAACAAATTCTGACAGTGAAATACATGACCCTAGGAAAAAGTCAGACTTCAAGTATGTCAGAATTAACTGCACATAAAATTAAACAAAAAAAAGGGTAGCGCCAAATGATTCATGTGGTTTTTAAATTGCACATCTTGCCATGGTAAACACATATTCAACAACAAAAATAAGGGAGTCTGGGTGATGTTCTTAAAGACAGGGTAGAAACTACAAAGTCGCGACACCTTTTACTTGGGTTTTAGCATTGATTGGACAAGTCTCAGAAAGTATGTTTATTTATAATGAAGATAACCTCTCCCTGTCCCTAAACTACCAAAAATTTACAACTTGTAAATTTTTCATCTACCAGCCTGGATGATAAAGCATCACCCACTGTAGTGACCTACATGGTGCACACATCTTCTTCTCCTGTTGTATGTAAATGCAGCAAAGTTGACCAGCCATCTCACATCAGTTTACTGAAGTGGCAGCCGGCTCTTGTTCTCCCTTCTGTGGCTTGGGACAAAACCCACGCTACATGGGCGCAATCAGGCTGAACATATCTTCGACAGTGTGAAGGAAGCGTAAGAACTTCCTCCTGCTGTGAGCAGGCGGACTTCTTAAGATCTAGGGCTACCTCTAGCAGTCAGTGTGCCTATTCCCAAAGACGACATGGAATTTAGAAAAGGATTTGGGGGAGGCACATCCACGAAGCTATTGCTATTGCATGTATAGTACTGTCATGGGAAGGCCATTACCTGGAAAGAGGCAACAAATCTCTCTATGAGTAGCCATGCATGTGGGTGTTGGAGGTTTGGGGTGAATTGTTCAACATCTAATTAATTAAGGACCTACTTCTTAATGTGCTTTCCACCAGTATTTTCTGAACTACATTAGTTCTTTGGGTGGAAATCTTAAGGTACTATAGTGATGAAAGCTAACTACACACACGTAGGTATCTGTTACAGGGTATGGAGCATAATTCAACATTAAAAATCATTGTTGAAGTGAGAAGGTACAGAAACAAGAGTAGGATAAAAATTGCAGTGGTATGTGCATACCACAGAAGTGATTAATAAAATGCTTACTCTCCCAAACAAGAAAAGTGAGTTTCAACATTGCACTTATCAGCTGTTCAATCTTAAGTTGCTGGGGCCTACAAAAGAAATCATTATTAACATCAGAAGATCTTACTGTAGAACAAACAAACAGTAGTTCCACTTTATCGCAGCATTGTCTTCTAAGGTTTCTAGGTGGACTGTGAGAAAGTTCCTTCTTTGCTTCTTACTTCACCCTCCATTAGGGTCCTACCTATAATGCTATTTCTAGTAGTGTCCATTATCAGTAGATACTGGGGAATGGAATGGATATCATGCCAGCTCTTGATACTGAAATCTCTTATACTCTCTGAATGGAAATTAGGTGTGTTTGGCTTATTATAATTTGGTCCACCTCAAATTCAATTTGACTTCAAGTTCTGTTCAGGCATGAAAACTGAGGTTCCCATGCAAACGTGGTCCCTCTGTTTTCTTTTGTTAATGTACATGATGTCCACACCTTGTGGCCTGAACCCCGGAGTATGAAATATCTAGTGAAAAGTGTCAGTTAACTACTTATATCTGACTATGTTCGCTAAACTGCATGGCTGTTATTAAGACATCTCCCTGATCAAATTTTTATGAGAGTTGGAAAATTTATCCCACTCATCAGTCTGAGTTCGAGCTTCTTCAGGTGCACTGTGGAAACCTAGAACTCCCCTGCAATTAATTTTCATTTAATAATTTTAGTTTCTGACCTTAAACACTTACATGGTATCACCACATGCTGTTACACAAAGTGACTGCATTCTTCTGAAACAGTTCTGCACATATGTTCATACCATATATCACTGGTCTATATTCTAGTTAAATGAATCCTGTCTACCAGCACCAGTTCTGTCTGTATAAGGATAATGGAGAATCAAACTCTGTTTCTTTGAGGAGGTAAGCAGAATGCATATATTTTAAAATATTTATTTCACAAACAGCTTTCTCCTCATCTACTAGTTTACATTTAAAAATGTGAATAGAATGGTCTTTATACATCTCTTCACATCACAGCGCAGGGTGAGTTGCTGGAGCTGCAAGGAGAGGAAGTGATTTGTTGTAAGAATCTTTAGCTGTTAAGAGCTTCAGAAATCTTAGCAACATGCTCTTCATAGGGTTATTGTGAAAGGGAGGAGGAATATGTTGTCTTGTCTCCTGTGCAGCAAGTAAAACCCACTACAAAAGTATTATTTATGAAATCTGGATACAGAAATGGGAAATAGAATTATACAGAAAACAAAGCTCTGTGGCCTTACATGATGGTGACAGAGAACCCTCCTTGGCCTCACAGAAGGAGCAGGTAAACGCAGCCTGTGACTTGTGATGGAAAGACGGATAAAAAGGACCAGACCCCAGAACTCACACCCACAAAACCTGATTTGTTCCTCCAGACCTCTGATCGCCGGATCCCACCTGCTCTCCTGCAGCTTCATACTAAACAGAAAGAGGTATCACCCCTGAGATGCTTGACTATGGATGATGTGAAAGAGAGCACCCTTGCAGAGCTGCTCCTCACCAGGGAGTCTGTCTAAGCTGCGATGGGGGAGGTGCAAGACTTGCTTTTGCAGCTAAACCAGGAAAACCCAATGCTATATTTGAATATATTTGTGTCAGTACAAGATGCCTGTTATACAGTCTGTTATTCCAGATGCAATTCAGTGATTACTTTTTTTGTCATGTCACCTTAACTACTGAAACTATTGTTCTCAGGTACACGGTAACTATGAAAACAGAATAGATATGAAATGGAACATCTGAGGAAAAATAAAAGAATTAGACCAAAATGGTTAGTTAGCAACTTTTTTTTTTTTCAGTTGCCACAAAAACATCTTGAAAAGCTTCTGTGTATCTGTTTGTGTCTGAGAAATGCATGTTCAGCTTAGGTTCGTTCTAGTCAGTATGTCTGAGGCATCAAGAGGCAAACCCTTCTAGTTCTGTTTGTTTTATCTAACCAAGTGTCATTGTATTCTAGCTGCTCTCTTGGATTCTCTTTATTTTCAAAGGTGATCTCATCCTCCAGTTAAACTGACTGCCACTGTTTCTAAGGTATTGGGGTCCAAAAAATTTGTTTTTGTTTTATAATCTTTCTACCTAGTTTTCTCTGCTAGCAACTCAGTACAACTGCTGCTGGTATACAGAAGAGAGAGGTGAGGAAAACAAAAACCAGCTGTATCCTCAGGTTGCCATGTTCCTTGTTCTCTATTCCCTGTGCTACAATGGCTTTCCTCTGGCCCCTGGAGGAAATCATTTGACTTTCCATAAATTATGCTTCACTTGCTCAAACAGTCATTCCCTTACTCAAAAAGCCCTCCAAAAATACCAGTAAAAAACCCATGTTCTCTCTCCCCACTGAATGAGCTCTTTTCAGACATCTTCCGCTGCTCACCATCTGCTTTCAGGGCTCACCCAGAAAGACGGTCTTCCTCTAGGACAAACGAGACAGGGATTCATAGAAGCAGGTGTCTTTCCCAGCATGCCGGGTAGTGACACTCTTTTGCACAACAAACGCAATGGCATAATGCAACCAGAATCAGGCTAGAAAGAGACTGGAGTGGAACTGTTGGAGACTCTGTTATTCCAGCAGCCTATGAGGGGCAGGGGGACAGAGAAAAAGAACAAGAGCACATTTTAAAAAAAGAATTCTCAAAATACTTTTTTTACCAAAAAAGTGTTTGGAAAAATGCTTCTGTGTTTGACAGTCCGTAAACTGAACGCTTAATCTAAAGGGTTACTGTACCCTCATACAGCACATAACTACATTTCCTCGAGAGAAAACTAAAAGATTTTACTGAACTAAGAACATTTAACTGACACTGAAATGACAAAAAACAATCTTTACCCTCAGGTCTTGGCTGGGTGACAAAGTTCAGAGATGTTGCTGTGGATTCTGACACAGTGAACCTTAATGTACCCTTTTCTGAGTCCACTACCTCCGTTAGATACATGCTTTTAGTTAGATGGAAGAAAATCTGCAACCAAGAAAAGCAAGTTGAATGTAACAAGGAGCAGTTTTCTGAAGGACTCAGGCATAGCTTTTTCATCATCAAGCTGGATGCTTTATGTGTGGAATGAGTACAGGATCATAGTAATGGGTATGACTATGCAGTGGTGTTACCCACTAAGAAAACTTAGGATATACTCACTTTTAATATACTTATTAGCCTTATCTGGTTTATTTAGCATAAACTTCACTTGCTTCTTCAGAATATCAAAAATTAAGGATGGTCTTTAGATTTGAGTTGTGGTGTCCAATGTTAACATCGGTAATATGAGAGTTGCATTTTCCTCTGCTCCCTGCCCAAGACACTTCTCAGTGAGCTTCAATCACAACAGCAGAACCTCTTATACTGTGTGTAAAGGCTTCCTTTGCCTTGTAGTCATTTCTCAAGGTGGTACACTGCTAGGATCCATCACTTTTTTCAGTTGAACTAAGGCAATTTGGTTCCCATACGTAAGAATGACTCAGTAAACAGATTTTTTTTAATGTCCATCAGATTTGGTTTCTGACAACATTGCTGTGTTTATTTAAACCAATTTGTTTAAAGAAAACTCATTGTTTATTTAGTTACTTTGGTAGATTTGAATTACAATGAGTATTTTGGCAATTTCATTTTTTTACTGAGCCTCTTCTGTTGGCTAAACCTGTATCACTCATTTGCCATGTGAGTCTACCACTATCATCACACTGTCTACCTTATCAGCCCAGGGATAATCCTTGAAATTTTTAGTGATGAGTTCCAGTTAAAATATAATTTCATAGAAAATTCTGGCATGTGGTACCAATAAAGAGACAGTAAACAAATGGAAATTTTAAGTCACTGAGGTCACAAGTAAATGCTGTGTTTTCACATGGTAAAGACCCCTTCTTCAGTTGTCAGTTCTTTTAATATGCCTTTTAAAGTGGGGCACAGCTTACAAATTCTTTTGTTTTAAATATGTTATATATAGTAATTTTATCTAGAAGTGACTCACTGCCTAAGCATCCATACACTTACAAACAAAAAGACTGGGAAGCAGAGTAACCTTACAAGAAAGTCTGAAGCCCCAACTTCTCCACTATGTTTTCTGGATATGTAAAGAACATACAATGCTGTCTTCTTCTCAACTTCACAGTCACATTAATTTGATGTACTATGAGTGAATGGCAAAGGAGCTTTAGCTCAGAAGAGCTTATTCAGCTAAGGAGATCAAGGCTGGCCTTGAGGAGCCCAGTGATCTGGGCACACCATGACATGTTCCCCCTCATCAACCCTTCACCTAAACGCTATCGCAGCGCAGCAGGGATACAGGCTCCCCTTCTCCTTTGAAGAAGCAACCAGGACAGCCACGGTGCCACTCGCATTCTTGGAGATCTGGGAGTCACATCTTTTCTAAGTGCTGGGCTGACCTTGCTTCGCACCAAGGGCCTGAGCCCACTGCACCCTTCCAGTGCCCACACATGCAGGTGGGCTCCCGCTCTTGGAGACTTCTCTGCTGGCACAGGGTGCCCTGCCAGGAGGTCTGCATGTTCACACAGATTCGAGTGATAGGGCAATTTGCTGCTCTCTGAGCCTGGCTTTTCAACTGCTTGTCTTCACCTCATTTACACTCTCAATTCCCCACTTACAGCAAAGCGGAAAAGAACCAGTGTGAACTGAAACAACCAGTATACTTCAATCACTGGGCCGTGGGCTACCTGCGCAGGAGACTGCTCCTGAGCTCTTGGTAGCACGTACCTCTGGGCTGCGACTGTTTCTGCAATAGGCTGATCGTCTGCCTGGGTGCCAGGTCTCCCTGGGCCTTTCTGGGTGAGAGGAGGGAGGCAGCAGATCTGCCTGAGTGTATTCCTTCCAAATTTTCTTAGCCCATTTCTAGTCCTCTGGTGCTTGCAAGCAGAATCCCCCCCCACACACACCTTGTAATAGCGAAGGGCTCCTGCCCTCACACCGTGTTTCTAAGATACGCACAGGGAAGTGCCACCAGGCATCAAGCCCCTTCATCCTCTTTCCCTCACCCAGGGTACTGTGCCCCTTGTTTACATGCTCCTCTGCCCTACCATAGTTTCCCAAGCTTTTGGGCTTGTTTAGCCTGGAGAAGGCTGAGAGGGGACATTGGAAATGCTTATAAATATCTGAAGTGTGGGTGTCAGGAGCATGGGGCCAGACTCTTTTCAGTGGTGCCCAGTGACAGGACAAGGGGCAATGGGCACAAACTGAGGCACAGGAAGTTCCGTCTGAAGATGAGGAAGAACTTCTTCCCTCTG